>Ga0180216_1000104_pt1 | contig 105483 bp, 100 predicted proteins | sample eDN3rd37CBELigMG_FD_128879 | JGI IMG/M metagenome (GOLD analysis project Ga0180216, IMG submission 128879) | Enriched Miracle-Growth compost microbial communities from Emeryville, California, USA - eDNA 3rd pass 37_C BE-Lig MG (version 2)... ... | reverse complement strand
TGCAAAGCTACACAGACTTCGAAGCGTTGCAAAAGCTCTGAAGAATCATTGCTGCGAAGCGAAGCAACAGCGAGCATCGAAGCAAGCCCATAAAGAAATAGCTACAGCGAAGGAGCAAGTGCTACCGGAAAACGGAGTGAGTCGCCTTTAAGTGGCGCTGCTACATAAGAAATAAAAGGAGCAGCGCCATTTAAAAAGCGACTGAAGGGAGCACATGCCCCGAAGCGTTGCAAAGCTATACAGACTTCGAAGCGTTGCAAAAGCTCTGAAGAATCATTGCTGCGAAGCGAAGCAACAGCGAGCATCGAAGCAAGCCCATAAAGAAATAGCTACAGCTAAGGAGCAAGTGCTGCCGGAAAACGAAGTGAGTCGCCTTTAAGTGGCGCTGCTACATAAGAAATAAAAGGAGCAGCGCCATTTAAAAAGCGACTGCAGGGAGCACTTGCTCCTGAGCCCAAGAAGGATGGTTGTAATGAAAGTATTGTTTATTGGTGATATTGTTGGGAGCGTCGGCAGAGATGCTGTTAAGAGCGTGCTGCCTGCATTAAAAGCGAAACATAATCCTGACATTATTATCGCTAATGGTGAGAATGCTGCGGCAGGTCGTGGAATTACGCGTCAAATCGCGAATGAATTTTATGATTGGGGCATTCACGGGATTACGATGGGAAACCATACATGGGATAATAAAAATATTTTTGAGTGGATGGACGATGAGCCACGAATTGTTAGACCGGCGAACTTTCATCACTCTGCTCCAGGTAAAGGGATGGCCATTATTAATGCCAATGGCAAAAAGCTAGCGATTATTAATATTCAAGGCAGAACGTTCTTACCGCCAATTGATTGTCCGTTTACGACTGCAGACCAATTAATTGAAGAAGCGCGCAAAGTAACGCCACATATTTTGGTTGATTTCCATGCTGAGGTCACTTCAGAGAAAATCGCGATGGGCTGGTACCTTGACGGCAAGGCGTCAATCGTAGTTGGAACACATACACATGTACAAACGAACGATGATACGATTTTACCGAACGGTACAGCATTCATCACTGATGTAGGCATGGTTGGTTCCAAGGAAGGCGTGCTCGGTATGCAAAAGGATGCCGTATTACATCGCTTCTTAACAGGAATGCCATCGCGATTTGTCGTCGATGAAGGGAAATGGCATCTACATGGTATCGTTGCGGAGCTTGACAATAAAACGGGACATGCAACAAAAATTGAAAAGATTAGATTAACAGAAGAATCCTGGCTGCTTATGAAATAAGCAGCTTTTTTGCTTTTTTGAATAAGTCAGCAGGATTTACCGCTTGATTCCACAAAAATATATTTAAAATTCAGAATAATTGAAATAATTAAAATTTAATATGCAGGAATCTTTCTCATTTTCACGAATAGGTATATAAGGTAAAGTCCATCAAACATTCCAGGGGAGGTTCTTAATATGGATGTATTAAAAGTTTCAGCCAAATCTAATCCGAATTCAGTAGCAGGGGCATTGGCAGGCGTACTTAGAGAACGTGGCGCAGCAGAACTACAAGCAATTGGCGCCGGAGCGTTAAATCAAGCGATTAAGGCTGTTGCTATAGCCCGTGGATTTGTTGCTCCAAGTGGAGTAGATTTGATATGTATACCTGCATTCACGGATATTGTTATTGATGGAGAAGATCGTACGGCGATTAAGCTCATCGTTGAGCCTAGATAATAGGCCTGTGTCCATCACAAAGGATGACTTTTAATAGAGAATTGAGGTTTGTCATTAACCTGTTTACTTCAGGGTAAACAGGTTATTTGCTGTCATAGTCGATCTTGCACTCATCGAATAGGAGGGATATAGATGCGAAAAATTGATTTTCATTGTGACGTCATCAGTAAGCTACTGCTTGAGCATAGACTTGATTTTCACAAGGAAGATTTCTCTGATAAGCTGGATGTCACTTTGCAATCATTACTTGACGCAGATTATATGATTCAAGTATTTGCAGTTTATATCCCATCAGATCATCCAAAAGATTTAATCACGATTATGAAAAGCATAGAAATCTTTTACGAACGAATAAGTAACCACCCTAATATAATAGTCGTCGATTCTCCAATCGATGTAGAGCGCTGTAAAGCGACGAATAAGGTTGGAGCAATCTTGTCTTTAGAGGGCGTTGACGGGCTACAAGGTCATATATTCTTAACTTCATTGCTCTATCGACTAGGCGTGCGCTTTGCTGGCTTAACCTGGAATGCGATGAACTGGGCTGCAGACGGGGTAATGGAAGCGAGCGGAGCAGGCTTGTCCAGCTTGGGACGAGATTTCGTTGTGCAGTGTAACAACTTAGGAATTACGATCGATGTCTCTCATTTATCCGAACGAAGCTTCTGGGATGTGATCAAGGTTAGCAGTAAACCAGTGATTGCATCGCATTCTAACGTGAAAAGTATATGTGATCATCCTCGTAATTTAACAGATGATCAAATTTCTGCGATTATCGAAAAAAATGGGTTGATTGGCATAACGTATGTCCCATGGTTTGTCGTAACTGGGGAGAAGGCGACTATTGCTGATTTAATTAAGCATATCGATCATATCATCCAGCTTGGAGGAGAAAACCATATTATGCTCGGCTCAGATTTTGATGGGATTGAGAGCTATATTGAAGGACTAAGAAGCCCACGAGATGTCGATAAGCTGGAGGCTATGCTGCTGCAGCGATATGATGTGGAGATCGTGGAGAAAATAATGTGGCGCAATGCTTATCAATTTTTATTACGAAATCTAAATGCGAAAAGATAAATGGTCTTTCGTAAAATTTGAAAGTTTTGTGCTTATTTTCACAAATGCTTGTTTCACTGTTTTAATAAGTGGTATGATAGAGGCATATGAGCGACAATCATATGCCTTTTGCTATTGGGGCAGAAGGAAGAATTTAAGGAGTGTATCGAGAAATGGAAAAAAAAATACCTGTAGGCGTATCAGCAAGACATATTCATCTAACCCAGGAGCATGTAGAGCAGTTGTTTGGCGAAGGTTATCAACTGACAGAGTTCAAACCATTATCTCAACCTGGTCAATATGCAGCAAATGAAACTGTAGCTGTAATCGGACCAAAAGGAACTTTCCCTAAAGTGAGAATTTTGGGTCCAGCACGTAAAGCAACACAATTAGAAGTATCTCGTACGGATTCTTTTGCACTAGGTGTTAAAGCACCTGTTCGTGAATCTGGTGACATCGCTGGTTCAGCGGGCATCACAATTAAAGGACCTGTTGGCGAAGTTACAATTGAAGAAGGCGTAATTATTGCAGCGCGCCATATACATTTTCATACATCTGATGCTGAAAAATGGGGCATTGCAGATAAGCAAAAGCTACGTGTAGCTGTTGGCGGTGAGCGTGGCGTTATCTTTGAAAATGTAATTGCTCGTGTCTCTCCTGATTTCGCTCTTGACATGCATATTGATACGGATGAAGCGAATGCAGCTGGTATCAACAATGGCGACATCGCTGAAATCATTGACTAACATAGATTGAAAACAGTACTGTAGGCAGATTGTTATACATGATAAAATCCTCTTATACAAGTAATGCGTAATTGCATGAACTGATAAGGGGATTTTTTGCATTTTACCGCTAGTTCGAATGTGAAGCAGGAAGTATCAGATTCAAAATGATAGAAGAAGACCAAAAGTAAAGCAGTACATGCTGTTTATCGTGTATAATCTATGCTATAATGATGCATTGAGACTGTTATATTTGAATAAACGACATTAAAGGGAAGTGGATATATATGTCAAAGGAAAGTAAAGATTACTCCAAATACTTTGACTTTTCCGATGCAAAGTTAATAAGTGAAGAAGACGGCAAAAAAACATTTCGCATTAAAGGGCGTAATATTCAAATAAATGCGGCACCAGACCACCGAGAAGAGAAAAAACGCGGTAAGCAAGAGGTACAAGTTCATTATGATTTTGCCATTGCTGAAGAAATGAAGCAGTTCGGTAAAGGCAGACATTATTTAATCTATACGTACGGCTGCCAAATGAACGAGCATGACACAGAAGTAATGAAGGGCATGTTTGAGGAGATGGGCTATACAGCGACAAGTGATCGCAAGGAAGCCGATGTTATTCTATTAAATACATGTGCGATTCGTGAAAATGCTGAGGATAAAGTATTTGGTGAGCTAGGTCATTTGAAGACGTTGAAGACTGAGAAGCCAGATCTAATTATCGGCGTTTGCGGTTGTATGTCGCAGGAAGAAACCGTTGTCAATCGCTTGCTGCAACGTCATGCATTCGTAGACTTGATTTTCGGTACGCATAATATTCATCGTTTACCTCATTTGCTGCATGATGCGTATTACAGCAAGGAGCTAGTCGTTGAGGTATGGTCTAAAGAAGGCGATATCATCGAAAATATGCCTAAAAAACGTGACGGTATGCGCGCTTGGGTTAACATTATGTATGGCTGTGACAAATTCTGTACCTACTGCATTGTGCCTTATACGCGAGGTAAGGAGCGCAGCCGACGTCCAGAGGATGTTATCGCTGAGGTTCGTCAGCTAGCTAGAGAAGGCTATCAAGAAGTAACGCTGCTAGGTCAGAACGTCAATGCGTACGGTAAAGATTTTGAAGATATCGACTATCGCTTTGGTCATCTGATGGACGATATTTCGAAAATTGACATTCCGCGTATACGCTTTACAACTAGTCATCCGCGAGACTTCGATGATCATTTGATAGAGGTGCTTTCGAAGGGTGGTAATCTGGTAGAGCATATTCATTTGCCAGTACAATCTGGAAGCTCAGATATTTTGAAGCGTATGAGCCGCAAATATTCGCGCGAGCATTATTTAGAGCTTGTTAAGAAAATTAAAGCGGCGATTCCGAATGTCGTTTTAACTACGGACATCATTGTTGGTTTTCCAGGTGAGACGGAGGAGCAATTTGAAGAGACATATAGTCTAGTAGAGGAAGTTGGTTTTGATTTTGCCTTCTCCTTCATCTACTCTCCTCGTGAAGGGACACCAGCAGCGGTAATGGAAGATGATGTGCCGCTTGAAGTGAAAAAACAGCGTTTATATCGTCTTAATGAGCTACTAGGCAACATTTCTCGTCAAAAGAATGAAGCGATGCTTGGTCAAGAGATCGAAGTATTAATTGAAGGTGTAAGTAAAAATAATGATAAAGTATTGTCAGGGCGTACTCGCTCGAACAAGCTTGTTCATATTGAAGGTCCAGAGGAATGGATCGGTAAGCTGATTAATGCTAAAGTAACAGTAGCACAAAGCTATTATATTAAAGCAGAACCAATTGAAACTTCACTACTGACAAATTCTAATTAGGGGCGAATAGATCATGAAATTGCTGCATCAACAAATCGAAGCTAAGCAATTCCAGCATGGTGGCGAGGCAGGCGGAGCTTGCTCACATAACGGAATCCATGCTGATATTAAGTCTTACCACATCGTAGACCTGCGCGTAAAAGAGGATGTTCAAGCGAAGGCAAAAGAGCTTGCTGATATGATGGCACAGTCTGAGGAGGTTGCACATTATCGTCGTGCTGAAGCAAAAATTAATAAGCATGAACGTGTGCAGCAATTAATTGCCGCGATTAAAAAGAAGCAAAAGGAAGCGGTAGCGTTTGAAAAAACGTTTAATAACCCTGAAATGGTTAAGAAGATCGAAGCTGAAATTAGTGAGCTTCAGGATGAGCTAGATAGCATTCCGATCGTAACTGAATTTCAGCAAAGTCAATCCGATATTAACTATTTGCTACAGCTTGTCATTAATATCGTAAGAGATACGTTAACAGAGAAAATTAATTTGGAAGATGCGCCGAAGGAAGAAAGTGACGATTGTCTAGATTAATTATTAATTAGGATTGAAAAAAGCATCCTCTCCATTCAAACCGTCGAGGTGGTTGATACGAGAGGATGCTTTTATTGTTTACTATAGATATTAACCGTTGTGATTGAACGAGATGGAGGAGCTGCTAGCTCTTCTTCCTTGCTGATTGCGGATATTCATAAATTGCTTATGCAGCGCAATAAAGATCAGGAGGCCGACGACAGCCTTAATGACATCTCCAGTTAAATACGGCGTACATGCAAGGGCTATTGCTTCAGTTAATGTATAAGTATTGCCTAGTGATATCATAAACCAAGGCACACCGACAACATAAGCTAGCCAAGAGCTAAGTAGAAGAAAAACAAATAAATAAAGGGCATATTTTATCAGTAAGTTAGCCTTAAATTTAGCTTCAATGAAGCTGACAGCACAGCTAATCAGCATTGCGCCAAAAGCGAAGTAAATTATAAACCCGCCAGTCGGACCTAGTAAATGAGCAAGTCCACTTTTACCGCCAAACACAGGTAAACCTAGCAAGCCCAGTATAATGACGATCACTACACTGAAAAATGCTGCACGAGGTTTAAGTAGAATACCGATAAATATAATCGCTAACGTTTGAAAAGTAATAGGCACTGGTGAGTAAGCAAGCTTTAATTGTAGAGCAGAGAAGACGATAAATAGTGCGCTTCCTAGTGCGGTATACACTAAGGAGCGTATTGGAATTGCATTCATTCCATTCATCCTTTCGTATTGCTATTTTATTGTTAACCATTTATTATATAAATTGAGTTAACAATACGGAGTTTAGCATAAACATAGTCATTTGTGAATAGGGGGTTTGAATTTTTTATGTCGAGCGCATCAGCATTATATGTAGCGAATCAACTTGCTACCTTTCGCAGCGATGATCACTCTATTCTCTTAAAGCCATTCTCCTTAGCTATTCATCGAGGCGAATGGATTAGTATCATTGGACATAACGGTTCTGGAAAAAGTACGCTAGCGACCTTTATTAGCGGCTTGCAACGCGGAGGAATCGTGGTAGAGGGGGAAGAGCAGCGACAAGCAGATATGGTATTCCCAATCGTTACTCAGATGACCTCACACTATTTACTTGGCTCAACTGCTTATGAAGATATGATGATTAGCTATGAGCAATATGGGATGCCACTAGATAAAAATAGGCTAGAGACTAAAATTGATGAGCTGCTTGCTGAATTGCAGCTATTACCACTAAAGCATGTACCGATTGAAAGTCTATCCGGTGGTGAGCGACAGCTCGTTGCGATCGCCGGAGCATTGCTGATGGACACATCGTGTATCATTTTAGACGAGATTACCTCTATGCTATCAGAGGATAATAAATGGCGTGTCGTGTCAATTATACGCAAGCTAGCGAAGCAGCAAGGAATCGCTGTACTCTCGATTACACAGCAGCTCGATGAGCTTGAAGTGGATGATACAGTATGGGTGCTGCAGGAGCTGAAGCTTGTCTATCAGGGAACCGCTGCTGGCCTGTATGGAAGCGAGAGCGAGACTAGAGGACAAGCTAGTCTCCAACATAGCAAGGCAGTGGAGCTAGGCTTACCGATCCCTTGGAGCGTACGTAAAAGCTATGAGCTGGGTCTAGCTGCTGAGCAGTTGCAATTTAATCCATATGATTTAGCAAGGATGGTGAAGCAAAAGCATGCCATCACAACTTAAGGTTAATAACGGAGCTAGCGAAGAAAAGTTCATTCAGAGATCACAGCTCGAGCTGGACAATGTGAAGCTACTCCCAGTTAGCAAATATCATCTAAATTACAGCTTTCAATCAGGGAAGCTTTATCTTATTACGGGTCAGAATGGAGCGGGGAAATCAACACTGCTGCATGGTTTAGCAGGAATGACCGCAGCTGCAGAAGGAAGCATCTGCGTAGGCGAACTTCAGCTATGTCATACGAATTGGCGAAGTCGTACAGTATGGAATAAGATGGCGCTGCAAAGCATTCATTATGTGCCGCAGCATGTTGAGGATATGTGGTTAGGTGGCACGATAGGGCAAGAGTTAACGCTTCTAGCGAAGCAGTATGGATCGATTGAACATGATTTACTTGATAGACTAAAAGTAGCATTAACAGACTTTGGCTTCGATCCATCCACTTACGAGCGAGAGCTGATTAGCTTGAGTCTAGGGGAGCAAAAAAGAGTTGCATTAGCTATCGCTTTTTGCTTGCAAGGGAATTGGCTGCTGCTTGATGAGCCGCTTGCCGCTCTTGATAATGATGCTAAGCAGCTTGTAGTGAAGAAGCTGCACACAAGAAAGCAAGAAGGTAAGGGGACAATTATCGTTAGTCACCAGCTGACAGAGCTTATGCCAATCATCGATCAGCATTTAATGATAGGTAGTGATGGTTTACAAGAAGCTGATAAGGAGAGCGACTTGGAGGAGGCTTTGTTTCTGCGATTATTAGCAGATTTGGAAGAGGCAGAGGAAGCTCGTGTTAGAATACAAGCATCATCACAGCATGAGCAAGCTGTACACGATCATCACGGCAGAGATCAGCAAATCAGCCCGTTACCAAGCATGTTTGATCCTAGGGCATTAATGATTAGTATGATGATTTGCACAGCAAGCTTGATTTTTTGGAATAGCTGGCTAGGTATTGGCCTCTATGCACTGCTTGGCATTATCATTACTGTCGTGCTACATCGTGAAGTGAGCAGATGGAGTGGAATTGTTATAGGTTTTAGTATGATGACGTTTATTTTAGTGGTTGTTGGCGGACTGACCTATTCACCGCTAGGCTTCGAGTGGTCATCAGCCTTCACGATCGCTCAGCGTATGCTTTCATTGCTTGTCATTATTGTGCTAGGCTTACCGCTATTATCGTTAATGACACCGTTTCGCTTGCAACGAGCTCTACAGCAAAGCGTCGCACCGCTCCGGAAAGTGGTACCTGCGCTAGATAGCTACGCCCTGCTAATCTCGTTAATCTTTAGATTTGTTCCACTGCTAACAGGCCGTTGGCAGGGGTTGCAGGCGCTAAGTCGCAGTAGATTCAAGATAACGTCCAGCTTATCCTGGTCTATGCTCCCAGCGCTCATGCTTGCCTATGTACGCAGCATTCTAAAGCTTGCAGATCAGCTCGCAACTAGCCTAGAGCTAAGAGGATATGATCGCATCAATAGTGAGCCGTTACTGTATGCAAAGGTTATATGGCGTCAGCAGGATAGCTTGCTTATTGTTGTGATGCTAGCGTTGATGCTGTTGAATGCAGCCATTCATCTATCGATTTAGTCCAGTTGCCTTTCTCGTCAGCAAGAACAGTGTTCCAGCCGCAGAGCTGCGCAGCATTTATATTTTTATTGCTATCATCTACAAATAGAATTTGACAAGGACGACTAAAGCTTTCATCAATGGCTTGAAACCACTGAGGATCTGGCTTACAGCGACCAGCAATATTTGAAATATGAATATCAGTGAAATACGATGTATATGGCTGAAGTACTGGCAGCAGCCATTCAGATCGATGATTACTCATGATAATGATGTTACACATTTTCGCCCATTGCTCCAATTTATTCATTGCAGGCAGCGGGCGGAGGTGTTTGGCAATCAATTCATTGCTTTGCTCTAGCTCCAACGCAATGCCTCTGTTCGCTAGCCACAAGCGCCATTGCTCTTCTGTACATTGTCCTGTCCATAGCTTTTGGCTTAGCTCCGCTTTATAAGCTGCATATAGTGTGTGATGATCGCCATCTGCCATAAGCGCTAGCTGCTCCCATAAAGAAGGGGTTAAATTGGTTGCTAGCACTCCACCAACATCCAATACTAATATTTTATTCATTTCTAGTTACTCCCTTTTACCGATGATGTCTTCTGTTCCTGCCGCATCCAATAAAATGTAAAGCAAGCTGCGAGAATCGCTAGTATTCCGCCTAGAAGAAAGCCATAGTCAATTCCGTACGCTTTATTCAAATACCCTGCGATAAAAGGCCCACTAAACATCCCTAACGCATAAATCGCTTGATAAAGCCCCATTGCGGTCGCCTTCATCTGCGGCTTAACCTCTAATATTGCAAGACTTAGAAACAGTGGCAGATGCAAGCCTTGAGCGAAACCGTTAATTGCTTGAGTAGCGTACATCCAAGGTAAGCTTGGCACAATCATTAAACCGAGCGTACATAGTCCACTAATACAAAAGGCGATCAATATCGTGCCTTGCGTACCGAATTTCGGTATAAACCACTTACTTGCAACGATCGCTGCTACTGCGTGCGGCAGCATAAAGCAAAATACGAGTAAAGTTAGCTGGGTGCCTGATGCGCCTAGCCCAGTTGCTTTTAACGGCGTAAAGCCAAACATCGTAATAAACAATACGCCATGAGCCAATATCGATAGCCAGCTTGCACGTAGTAACGGTTTAGTCGTAATGACCTCGCCGATAAGCTGGGCTGACATGCCATGCTCACGCTTAATGCCGCTTGGCGGCTCGTAAAGAAATAATGAAAGTACTAAACCGATTACACCGACGACCGCGCCGAAAATAAAGGGCGCACTAGTCCCTTGCACATCTGTAATCCAGCCAGATAGCAGCATGCCAATCATTTGCCCGACAACGGTCAATAAGCTAATTTGCCCCATCGCTTTAGGAATTTCTTCTTTTGGAAATTGATTCGCATACATTACGGTGAAGGCAACCCATGTTGATGCGCATATGCCAGCTACGGCGCGAGCAAGCAATGGCCATATCCAAAGGTCTGGAATTAAAAACAGCAGACAGCTTAACGTAGTGCTAAGCATGCCAACGATTATAAACGGTTTGCGTTTGCCGATCGTATCGGACAAGATGCCAATTGGAAAACGAAATAACAATTGAATAAATCCATAGCTTGCTAGTACAATACCGATAAATTTTAATGAATAGTTTGAATTGGATAAATATGGTGATAGAATAGGGACATAGATGTACATTGATATCCAGTACATAATCGTTACAACGATAAATAACCCACGTTGGGCTGCTGTTGTTGTCATTTTATCAACTCCTCAATTTAATGTACTAAATGTTGTTGTAGCTGTCACGCTTTTTTCATGTTTTATTCTGCTGCAACCTTTATTTATCGTTGAACGTTATAGTAGAATAGGTAGCATGACAAATTTTTCATAATTATGTAAAGAAATACGAGATTAGGAAGGGGACTTGTAGTGAGTAATAAGAAAAATTGGAAGCAGCTCTATACGTTGATCACATGTTTTGCACTAATACTTATGTTACTTCCTAGTACGATCATTCATGCCACTGGAGCAGATGATAAGGCGATTGCTAGCAAGCTATATGTAGAAACAGAGGTTGGTTACAATGGAATGTACCCTCAGAATACGAGTGTTCCAGTAAAAATTAAGTTAACAAATCTCATATCGCGAGATTTAAAAGGTGATTTAGTATTAAATATTAGAAATAACAACGGCTACTCGGTTGCACATATCGTACCGCTAGAAATAACAAGCGGCAGTACAGTTGAAGCCAATCTAGCAGCTGATGGTAGCTTCTCTAAGCTTGGCACATGGGTGCAATTTTATGAAGGTGGTGTAGGCAAGGGGGACTCAATTGAGCTTTCAGGCACACGTTATGTGGAAGGTCGCAGCATTACTGGTAATAATGTGATTGGTATTGTCGCAAGTGATCCTGACACATTAAACTTCGTGGCAATGATCAACTCTTTCAATGGAAATCTGATCCCATTAGTTTTAGAAGAGGATTTTTATGCTAGTTCTCATCACGATCTATCGATGTTTAATGTTATTGCTCTTAATGATGTTGCCACTGCTCAATGGCCTGAAAAGAAGGTGAAGGCGCTTAAGGACTGGGTAGCTAGTGGGGGGACATTGCTAGTGGGAGGTGGCGCAGGCTATAGCCAAACTGCCGCGGCTTTTCAAGAGCTATTACCAGTCGAAGGACAGAACACTGTCGTGTGGAACAATACGGAGCTGCTTATGAACTACGCAGAGAGTGCAGAGCAGCCAGATCCACTTAATGTAATAAACGGTAAGCTGGTGCGTGGCGAGGTATTGCTTGCAGATAGCAACATTCCAATTTTAGCTAGCAATCAATATGGCAGTGGCTCGATCCTCTACATCGCATTTGATCTTGGCTTAAAACCGTTAAGTAATTGGGAAGGTAGAACTGCATTTATTCAAAATGTGTTAAACCCATACCTCATCAATGCCAATGCATACAACGGTAGAGATACATGGTGGGAGCTTGAGAATAGTGCGAGTCAATTTCCACGTCTTAAATCTCCACAAGTCGGTGGTCTATTACTCATTTTTATTATTTACGTGCTGATCGTGGCACCAATTATGTATATGGTGCTTAGAAAATTAGATCGTCGCGAATGGTCATGGTGGCTTATTCCTTCGCTAGCTGTAATATCGACTGTCGTCATCGTATTTATCGGTACACGAGATAAATCTGATCTCTATGTGCATGCGGTGAAAATCGCGCAAATTAATGGAAATAATGTGACTGAAACAGCGATGAATAAAGTATTTATCCCTAACAGCAAGGACATCACGATTCAACTTCCAGATCAAAGTTATCCGCGCTTTGGCTCAGATAATTACTATAATAATAATTCAGAGGTTGATACGAAAAAGTACAAGCGTATTAATTATGATGGCGATAGTCGCAGTGTTACATTTACAGACAATAAATATTGGACGACACAAACCTATATGTATGATAAACAAGTTTACGATGTAGCTCAGTATGGTGGCATCGATGCTACCTATGAGAAATTAGACAGCGGTCCAGCGTTAATTATTCGAAACAATAGTCATGTTGAAATGAAGCATCTATCGTTAATCGCCAATGCTCAGCTATACTATATCGGTGCTCTAGCAGCTGGTGAAGAAATTACCTATAACTTGCCATCGTCATTTGCACTACAGCCAACTGCAATCAGAGGTATGAACAGTGTATACGGCGGGCGATATTATGGTGGGAATTATAGCTCCAGCTTAGTTAACATGTCCAATTTATCTTGGGAGCAGCTTCAACGTGAAACTGCGCTACTAGATTCTAATTCTTATCTTCAAAATTCAGCTTCATTGATCGCATTTAGCTATGATGATACGAAGAAATATGTAGTTAACAACAAAAACGTGAAGACAGATGAGCTTACACTTTGGACGGTTAATATTGCCGATCAGCTGTTGAATGAGTTTCAAAATCAACAAGCGATTGTACCATCATCGTACGCGTTAGAGGGTTCAGGCTCATATTCAGCAATGGGCGAAAATTATATTTCGTTAAATGAGGGAGCGTTAATTTTCAAATACTTTGTTCCACAAAGAAGTGCTGGCGGAACAGGTCAAGTTGTCGGTCAAGTTGTGCCAGACATTAACGCAAGCCAATTTGGAGCTACCTTCTCGATCTTTAATGTGCAAACCGGGCAGTGGGAGGAAATTTCCAAGGACAAGGTTGATTTGACGCAGTATTTAACGGATATTAATATGCTGCAGGTTAAGCTTGAAAACTCACAGCAAAATTATTACGAAGGCAGTCTACCAGTGCTGCTGATTGATCGCGAGGTGCAGTAATGTCAGAATATATGATTGAAATTAGCGGCTTGAAAAAACATTTTGGTAACTTTCAAGCTCTAAAGGGCATTGATTTGCACATTAAAAAGGGAACGGTATTTGGCTTTGTCGGTCCCAATGGAGCGGGGAAATCGACTACGATGTCCATTCTTGCTACATTACTTCTGCCAAGTGAAGGTACGGCTAAGGTTGACGGAATGGACGTTACAGAGTTTCCACACGAGGTGCGTAAAAAAATTGGCTATATGCCTGACTTTTTTGGTGTGTATGATCAGCTAAAAACCGATGAGTATTTACATTTTTACGGCGGCAGCTACGGAATTCCTCGGAAGGAACGTGAGGAGCTGATTCCACAGCTACTGGAGCTTGTAAATTTGTCAGATAAACGTGATGCGTATGTAGATTCCTTATCACGCGGGATGAAGCAACGCTTATGTCTAGCACGTTGTCTCGTGCACGATCCAGAGCTGCTAATATTAGATGAGCCTGCCTCTGGGCTTGATCCTCGGGCGCGTATTGAAATGCGTGAAATCTTAAAGGAATTAAAAAGCATGGGGAAAACGATTATTATTTCCTCGCATATTTTACCAGAGCTTGCTGAGATGGTAGATGAGATTGGCGTGATTGAGCATGGCGAAATGATCGCTGTCGGCAATATCGGGCAAATTCAACAGCAGCTTATGGCTAAACGTCAATTAAGTATTAAATTAACTAGCGGTCATGAGCAGCTGAAGGGTTTCCTTAACGATCAACCGCATGTGCAAGGTGTGTTCATTGATGGCAATACGCTAGAGGTACAATTTTCAAGTGGAGATGAGGATCAAGCGGCTCTGCTTAAAACAATTATTATGTCTGGCTATGAAGTGATTTCATTCCAAGAGGCGCAGACGGATCTTGAAGATATCTTTCTTGCGATTACAAGAGGAGGGGGAGCGGAAGCATGAGCAAATTAGCACCAGTTCAAGCGATCAAGCAGTTTTTTCTTAATCCTGTAATCGATAAGGAATATCGTCTGCGGATGCGTACTGCAAAATCAATGTGGATTTTGCTTTCATATTTGGTAGCAATGGGCTTGTTTGCAGGTGTTATATTCTCGATAGTAGGAATTAATTCCGGTACTAATGCCTATGACAATTATTATTCTGGTATGGCATTTATCGTGTTATCCTTTGCACAGCTTGGGCTAATTGCCTTCATGTCACCTGGCTTAACCGCTGGTGTCATTAGCAGTGAGCGAGAGAAGCAAACGTTAAATTTGTTGTTGACGACACAACAATCCTCGACGACGATTATCGTAAGTAAGCTGCTTGGCAGCATTGGCTTTATGCTACTTATCGTATTTGCGTCATTACCGTTATACGGCATCGTGTTTTTATATGGGGGCATCTCGCCTGATCAGCTGCTTTCTGTATTTGGCTTCTTTATTTACAATATGTTGCTGTTTGGCTCATTTGGTATATTATTTTCAACGATCTTTAAACGGACGATGATCTCCGTTATTGTCACCTATGGCGTAATTTTATTTATGTTCGCTGGGACAGGAGTGATCTTTTTACTGTTCTTAAGTGCCTTTAACCAATATTCAGGTGGCACTTCAAGTGCTGATTATTCATGGATATTGCACTTTCTTGCGATCAATCCAGGCTTTGCCTTATATAGCGTATTTGATAGTGGTAGCTGGTATTTGGATATCGTCAATATGTACGGTTCAACAAAGAAAACATTTTTTCATTATGTGCCGTTTTGGCTAGAGTATATTCTGTTCTACACGTTATTCCTATTGCTAGCGTTAGCGACTGCAATTAAAAAGCTGCGTCCAACAAAGAAATAGAAAGTGAGTAACGTATCAATTTGCAAAACAGGAGTCTATTAGTAGACTCCTTTCTGTTATCTATGCTTAGCGAAGGGAGGGAAAGATATGTCATCGATTAAGCAATCACTTAACAAGATCGCGAAGCGCTGGAATGCTGTTCGAATGATTACTGCACTAGTGCAGGGCATCGTATACGGTGCTATACTGCCGTTACTATTGCTCTTGCTCGCTAGATGGATACCAATTTTATATAGCAAATGGATTGCTGCTGCATTATGGATAATCGGCTTCAGTATTGTGTTGTTACTAAGATGGCTGAAGCGAGTCCGGATCATTGATGCTGCTAAGCTCGTTGATGTTGAGCTTGGCGAGGATTCCGTGATGACTGCGCTGTCGTTAGATGCTGAATCACAGCAATCGATGATGGGACAGCTGGTTGTTGATCAGGCTGTGACGTTCACTAAGCAATACGAAGCGGAGTTGCTAGAGCGTATTCCGCTAAAGCGTGGCTGGAATATAAGAAAATGGATGTATTTAATGGCATTAACTATTGTCGTGGTTGGTGTGTTATTTACCATTCCGAATAGTAAGGATGTCATCGCTAAGCAAATTAAGCAGAGCGAAGAAATCAAGGAAGAGATATCAGAGGAGCTAGAGCAGCTAAAGGAAGAAATTGAGCAATCCCCGCTAGAGGAAGATGATAAGGAAGCGTTGCTAAGCACGCTCGATGAGCTGCTTCAGCAATTGCAAAAGCAGGATCAGCTCGAAGCCCAAAATACTAAAGAGCTAGAAGAGGCATTACAGCAGCTTCAGCAACTGACCGAGGAGAAGCAGGAGCAAGCCGAGCAGCTTCGCCAGCTGAAAGAAGGTATGGAGAAGCATGAATCGCTCCAAGGATTAGAGCAAGCGATGAATGAAGCAATGAAGCAGCAAGGGGCACAGCAGCAGCAAAGCATCCGTGAAGCGTTAAAAAGCCTCAATCGTGAGCAATCTGAGGCGCTGCGAGAGCTAGCGGAAGAGCTTGCTAAGCAGCAGGCTGAGTTATCTCAGCAATTAGAGGAAGGTGCGCAGCAGCTAGAGCAAGGGCAGCAGTTATCGGAGGAGACGACTGAACAGCTTACGGAGCAATTGTCTGAATTGTTGTCTGCAGCTGACCTAGCTTCGCTTTTAAGCGGTGCAGGAGATGGATTAGCAGCTGGGCTTGGAGATCTCAGTGATGCATTAGCGAGCTTAGATCCGTCCTTAAGCCAAAGCTTAGCCAATGCGCTCGGGCAGTATGAAGCATCTAAAAATACTTCAGGTGGTCAAGTTCAGTCTGGAAGTCAAGAAGGCGGTCAAGCAGGTGGCGAACCAGGAGAGGGGAGCCAAGGAAGTGGAGGGCAAGGCAGCGGTGGACAAGGCGGTCAAGGGTCTGCTGGACAGGGCGGACAAGGCGCTGGTGGTCAAGGTGCTGGAGGACAGGGCGGCCAGGGTGCAGGAGGCCAAGGTGGTGGAAGTGGCTCTGGTGCTGGTGGTGGTCAAGGCGGTAGCGGCGCAGGCAGCTCACCGGGAAATCATGCCACAATCACAACTCCGCGTATTGAAGGAGAAAGTGATATTAGTGTAGACGGTGGACCAAGCTCTGGCGGGCAAGTGATTTCTGGAGGAATTTCACCTGTCATTGATGGACAGCAGGGCAATTATTCAGAGGTGTTTCGTCAATATGAGGCTGAAGCTAAAGATTCACTCAATCGCTCGACATTACCTTCACATATGCAATCCAAGGTGCAGCAATACTTTGATGCTATTCAACCGCAATAAATAGATGGAGGAGCAATATGGATAATCAACAAGTAACATTGCAGCAAGCGCAGCAGTGGGTAACTGATTTGAAATTAGAAATTGGCAAAGTCATCGTCGGTCAGCAGGCCGTGGTGGAGCAATTGCTATGGTGCGTCGTGGCAGGCGGGCACGCATTGCTTGAAGGGATACCTGGGTTAGGGAAAACGATGCTTATTCGTACGTTAGCGGATGCAGTCGATTTACAGTTTTCGCGTATACAATTTACCCCTGATTTAATGCCTGCTGATATTACAGGTACGTCGCTTTTAGATTTAGCATCTCATACACAAAAATTTAGTAAGGGCCCAATTTTCGGTAATTTGGTGCTTGCCGACGAAATTAACCGTGCTACGCCCAAAACGCAAAGTGCCTTGCTTGAGGCGATGCAGGAGGGAACAGTTACCGCTGCCGGCGAAAGCTATGCCCTTCCGAAGCCATTTTTTGTATTGGCGACGCAAAATCCGATCGAGCAGGAAGGAACATATCCCCTGCCAGAGGCGCAGCTGGATCGTTTTCTAGTGAAAATCGGTATTGACTATCCAACTAGAGAAGAGCTGAAGGAAATTGTAAAGCGGACGACAGGAAATGAGAAGGTAACCGCGAGTGCAGTGATCAGCGGCTCACAATTACAGCAGCTTCAGCAGCTAGCGAAGCAAATCATCTGCTCAGAGGAAATGCTTGAGCTGGCAGTGAATGTTACGATGAGAACACATGGACACGAGGACGATGCTCCAGCGATGATTAAGCAATATGTGCGCTATGGAGCGGGTCCTCGTGCCTTACAGAGCTTAATTTCAATTTCCCGAGTTCGCGCTTTAATGCAAGGTCGAGGTCATATTTCTTGGGGAGATCTATCAGTAGTTGCGAAGCCAGTGCTGCGACATCGGATTGGCTTAAGCTATGAAGCGCAAGCGCAAGGAATTAGCAGCGATCATCTAATCGAGGAAATCCTTCAATCCATCGATAAAGAGCGCACCAAGCTATAACGGGATGTTGACAGAAGGAGGTTAGGATGGACAATCAACAAGCTTCTTCACGATTACAGGATTTGCAGCTGCTATTTCCATATGAAGGCTGGCTCGCTACGTTAGATGGACTTTTATTAAATGCTAACTCGCGTGTAAAGGGAATGCTAGCTGGTAAGCGCAAATCTAGCAGCTTAGGCAGCTCGCTTGAATTTGCTGATTATCGTCCGTATATCGCGGGCGACGATATTCGCAGAATTGATTGGAATTTATACGGTCGAACCTCAAAGGCGTATATTCGTCAATATTGGGATGAGCAGGAGCGAAGCTTTCATCTCTATGTAGATAGCAGTCAATCGATGCTTTCGTTTGGCGAGAACGAACAGAATAAATGGCTGTTTGCTCTGCGTGCTGCAGCTAGCATTGGTTATCTGGCGCTGCAAGGTGAGGATCGCATGAGCATTAGCTTTTACAATGAACAAAACGTTAGCGTGCAGCTGCCTAGTCTCTATGGCAAGCAAGCAAAGTTTACGATGCAGCAGCTGCTAGCCGATGTGATTCGCTCTAAGGAGCAGGTAGCAGCTGATGCTGGACAGCCAGTGGATACTTCAGATGTTTTGCGACCGTTTAGAGATGGCAGTAAGCTGCCAAGGCGGGCAGGTATCACTTGGCTATTTTCAGATGGGTTGTACGAAGAGGGCTTTGAACAATTGCTTTCTAATTTACAGGCTAGAGGGCAGCAGGTCGTCTTTGTTCATATATTGCACGGTGAAGAATTAAAGCCACAGGTTGAAGGAGAGCTTCGATTAATTGATATTGAAAGTAATTACAGTACTGAGGTTGCAATTTCTCCAAGTGTAATGGAACGCTATGCACAGGGCGTTGCAGCATTTCAAGAGGAGATACGTCGAGCTTGTGAATCACGTGGTGTCGCATACTACAGTCTAAATAGTAGTGAATACTTGCCAGCAGGCTTCAAAGCTTTATTATTACAAGGAGATCAGCTTCGCTATCGATAATAATCAATGAGGAGGTGGCAGCTTGCACTGGCTATCAATAGCATCGGCATGGTTTGCATTATCTTGCTTACTCATCATTGCGATGTATATATTAAAAAAGCGCTATGAGCCAAAATCGATTTCAAGTCATTTACTTTGGCGCAGAGCGCTGCAAGAGCAGGAAGCGAACAAGCCTTGGCAACGGCTGAAGCAGCGGCTGCTGCTGTGGCTTCAGCTTTTGATTGCAATACTGATCGTACTTGCCCTAATGGAGCCTGTCATTGAGAAGCAGCTTACAGCGGACAGTCATGTTGTTATTCTACTTGATCGTTCTAATAGTATGGTAGGCTCAACAGCAGTAGATGGTGACAGTTACTTTAATAAAGCTAAGCAACAGCTACAAGAGTGGATTGATGAACAATATGATGGAGGAGCAGTTACCCTCATCACGAATGGGGATTATCCAACTATTGTACTTAATCGCTCGCAGCGTAAAGGCGAGATCGTACAAGCGATTAAGGAGGTACAGCCGTATTATGGCGTGTCGGATGATGAGGCTGCGTTAAGCTTAGCTTCTGCGCTAGCGGAGCAGGATGAGCATACGTTGCTCCATTATTATGTCGATGAGCGGTTTAAAGCTTCCGAGCAGTCATTGCATGCAGCGAATGGTGCCAAACATCATTGGCATATGTTTGGAAACAGCAGTGATAGTGTTGATGGTTACATACGAAGTATTATGTTAACAAATACAGGTGATTCGGTATCCGCCTTTGTCACCGTCATTCATAAAGGTGAGCAAAGCCCAGCTCAGCTCGAAGTTGAACTATCTGCTTATGATGAAAAGGGCAAGGTCGTTCATAAGGACAAGGTGAAGGAGCAATCACAGAGGGGTGGCGTGACAACCTTTCAATTAAACGGCTTACCTAAAGCAGCGTATTATTACGCGGAGCTAATAAACGATGAATATGATCCTAATCCTTTTAATAATGGTCAATATGGGCTAATCGCCGAGCAAAATAATTATGAAGCATTGCTTATTTCTTCAGGAAATTTGTTTCTCGAGAAGGTATTACAGCTGATGAATGTTGGCGTTACGAAGCTTACTACAGACAGCAACCCACCTAGTGAGGATATTTTGAAAAAGATTCAGTTTGTCATTGTGGATGGTGAATATGAATCACTATCGCAAAAGGCTGAATGGTCCCAGCTGCTGAGTGACTTCCCGCTATGGGTATTTGATCATCCATCTAGTTCAGAGGCAGCAACGTTAGTTAATACTAGTCCAGTCATTCATGCTCATCCGATTACTCAATATTTTTCAATGGAAGATACGTATATTTCCGTTGTAAAGGAGTTTAGCTCAAGAGAGCTAGGCAGTCATGATGTTCTAGTGGAATATGGAGGAGCTCCCGTTATATTGGCAGGCATGAATGAGCAGAAGCCGTTTTTGCGATTTGCCTTTGCCATGCAGGATAGTGATTTGCCGTTACGTGCAACCTTTCCAATTCTAATGATGCAAAGTATTGAATATATGACGAGCGGCTCAGGCAAGCAATTAGGTCAAATGCTCGTTGGCTCCCAGCCGACGATTTCACTCCTAGCTAGTACAAGCAGCAGCTATTGGAATAAAATCGACGGCAAGGTTGAAGGAGAAGCTGAAAGCAGTAGCAATATTCCGCTACTTTCGGATCAACCAATCAATGCTCCGAGCTTACCTGGCGTATATGAATTGGTGGAACATAATGAAGATAGTGAAATTGTTCAGCGACGCATTGCAATCGTTAACGGAGATAGCAGCGAATATATGTCAGAGATCATCACCCCTTATTTACAGCAAGGCAATTCCAGTGTACAGGCTGATGAAGGAGCTGGAACTAGTGGCTGGAGCAGCTTAATTCCGTGGCTTGCAGCACTATTGCTATTGCTGATCGTCGCTGAATGGGAGGTGTATCGTCGTGGGCTTTAATTTTGGAATTTCGGCATCCTATCCATGGCTGCTATTATTGCTTCTTCTGCTGCCTCCATTTATATGGTTCCAATATCGATACACCTCGCGTATTACTGGCGGGCGAAAGCATACCGCTGTTGTATTGCGCTGCTTAATTCTGCTGCTGGTCATTTGCTTAGTTGCTGATGTTCAGCCTTATAACAGCTTAAAGCAACGAAATGTTGCCGTGCTCGTTGATCGCTCGGCTTCAGTTGGCGGTGAGCAAGCGGCATTAAGCTTTTTACAAGGTCTGCAAAGTGACGATGAACGCGATCATTTGGCGGTTATCTCATTTGGCAAAAATATTGTCGTCGATTCTTCCTTGCAGCCATTAGCCGGCTGGAATCCACTCTCCGCCTTTCACACCGTGGTGCAGGAAGGTGAAAGTGGCATTGCCGCAGCGCTAAGGCAAGGAGCTGGACTGCTGAACCAATATAGCGGTGGCAAAATTGTATTGCTCACGGATGGCTTAGAAACGACCGGCAGCTTTCTGAAGGAAGTTCAGCTGCTAGAGGCAATGGACGTTACGGTTGATGTTATTCAGCTGCCGCATAGAGTGAACAGAGATGCGGCGATTTCAGCGCTCAAAGTGCCAGATCAGCTAAAGCAAGGTGAAAAATATCAGATTGCGGTTACTATTAGCAGCACCCATCAAGGAGTAGCAGAGCTGCTGTTATATGAAGATGATGCATTAATCGCCCAGCAGCAGCTAGAGCTCGTGCAAGGGGAGAATAGCTATTTAATTGATTCCGTTGCGACCAGTTCAGGCATGAAGCAGTATCGCGCAGTAGTAAGAATGGAAGGCGATTCGGAAGCGAAAAACAATAGCAGCTATGGCTTTAGCCGTGTCACAGGTCCTGCAGGAGTGCTGATCGTAGAAGGTGAGGCTGGTAGCTCGCGTAATATCGAGGCGGCGTTAGCATCTTCATTTATCGCCTATCGTACCATCTCTCCAGTGGAGCTAAGCTATGAGCTGGCGGCTTATGTGCAATATGATGCGATCATATTTAACAATGTGAGTGCGGTAGATTTACCGCAAGTGAAGATGGAGCATATTGAAGCAGCAGTTCGTCATTATGGCGTCGGCTTTGTAATGCTAGGCGGCAATGATAGCTTTGGGCTTGGCGGATATTTTGACACTCCAATTGAAAATATTTTACCGCTCAATATGCAGCTGTCGGGGAAAAAGCAAATTCCTGATCTGCAATTAATGCTCACGATTGACCATTCAGGCAGTATGTTTGGCTCGAAAATGGAGCTGGCTAAGGAAGCGGCAGCTCGCACTGTTGAGCTAATGCGTCCAGTCGATACGGTTGGTGTAATCGCATTTGACAGTGTACCAACATGGGTTGTATCCCCGACTAAGCTAGAAGACAAGGAAGACGTCATTACTAGCATTATGTCGATTCAGCCTGCTGGAGGAACAGATATTTACCCTGCTCTTTCTGCTGCATACGAAGGCTTTGATCTGTCAGCTGGAGCACGTAAGCATATGATTTTGCTAACAGACGGAATTTCTCCGTATACCCCTCAGTACGAGGAGTTATTGAATAATCTCAAGAGCAACAATATTACGCTATCGACGGTCGCGGTTGGTCAGGATTCTGATGTGAATTTCTTGCAAGATTTAGCTGAATCAGGTGGCGGGCGCTCTTATTTTGCGCAGGATGAATCGACGTTACCGGCAATCTTTTCTCGTGAGGCAACATTAATGTCGCGCGCTTATATTGTTGAAGGGACTATTACGCCGATTGAAGGATATGCCGGATCATGGGCACAGCTATGGCGTGACGGCTTACCTCAGCTAGACGCCTATGTTGCGACAAGCCCGAAGTCTACCGCGGAGGTTGCTCTGTGGTCGCCACAGGAAGATCCCATCCTGGCTCGTTGGAATATCGGAGCTGGTAAAAGCGTCGCCTTTACCTCCGATGTGAATGGGAAGTGGAGCTCAGACTGGGTTTCTTGGTCCAAATTCCCGCAAGTGTTTACAGAATGGGTGCGTTGGACATACCCTCAATTCGTGCAAACCCCGTACTCGATTGAGCAAGATGGTGACGGTAAGCTAACCATTATAAGTAATGCAGAAGCTAGCCAATCGAACTTAGGGCTGACCATTAATAAAGGGTCGCAGTCAGAGGTTGTACCGCTGGTGCCTGTTGCTTCAGGACAATATGAAGCAGATGTTAGCCAGCTAGAGAGCGGAGTTTACTTTACGCAAATAGGTGAGCTGCAGCAGGACGACAGCGAAGGTGTACAAAACGGAGTTACTACAGCCTTTGTCGTACCCTATTCTGCTGAGTACCGTCTTGATGTTGATGTTCAGCAGGCAACCGAAAAGCTGCAAACATTAACTGAAATGACAGGTGGTCGCTTGCTGACGTTAGAGCAAGGAAATGAGCTATTCGACTTCGAGCCGACGCTGCAGCAGAAGCGTGATAATTGGAGTAAAGCTCTATTGCTGCTGTTACTGCTGTTATGGCTGCTCGATATCGCAAATCGCCGCTTATCATTACCGTGGAGAAGCTGGTACAATCGATTGGTAGGGCGTCGTTCATCTTTGGCTACCGCTACTGGCGCAGGCACTGAAGAAGCCGGTGCAGATGGCGTTAGCTCAAGCAGTGCATCTCTGCAAAGACTTAAGCAGCGAAAGATGAGTGTGGCCGAGCGAAGTAAGTTTATGCCAAGAGAAGCTGGAGAAGATATAAACGACGTGAATTCAGCGAGAGCATCAGCCCCTTCAACGGCGGGTGATAGATCTAGCTCGTCAGCTAGCTCATCAGGCTCAGCAAGCTCAGCTAACTCAACTAGCAGTGCCGTACCTAATATCCCTGTGAGAAATAGACCGACAAATGGAACGAAGTCTGCTATAGCACCAACTAATAAATCTGACGAAGCTCTAAAAGCGAACAATAACGGCGATCAGCAAGCAGCTGCAAATAAAAGCAACGATACGATGAATCGCTTGTTAGCTGCAAAAAACCGTAAAAAGTAAGATTGCTTCGACATAAGGTAGACATTCGCCTTTAGTTTTTGTAAAATTTGATACAGAATGTTTGATGATGAGAGGATGTTACTGATGTATAAAGAAATTACTGCCGATGAGCTGCAGCAGCGACTAGATGCTGGTGAAAAGCTTAATTTGATCGATGTTCGTGAACCAGATGAATGGGAAGCAGGACATATTGCACAAGCGAGATTAATTCCGCTGTCCGAGTTTAATGCACGTCAGCACGAAGTACATGATGTTGATGGCGACTTAATCTTTATTTGCCGTAGCGGTGCTCGTAGTGGTCGCGTATGTGAACATATGGCACGCCAAGGCTTTGAGGTTACGAATGTAAGTGACGGCAACTTAGGCTGGCACGGTCCTGTTGTTTACGGGAAATAATCTGTTATAAACTTTACCACTAGGGTAGCAAATGTCGTTGAGCACTGTATGCAACAACGATCGCTAATCCTAGTGGTTTTTTCGTAACTTATACATAAGAAGCCTAGTATACTGTAATAAGCACTGAACTAGCGAAAAAACTGATTTCATGGTATATTAGCTAAAAAATTTTGCCTTGGTTGGAAGAAAGAGAGAGTGAACAGCCATGACGTTAACAATAGAACAATTAAAGGCCCTTCCTAAAATAGAGCTGCATGTTCATCTCGATGGCAGTGTGTTGCCACAAACACTAATTGAGCTTGCTGCTGAGCAAGGGACAATTTTACCAACAAATGACAGGGATGAGCTGTTACGATATATGAGTGCACCACAGCATTGTCAAAGCTTAAATGAATATTTAGCTACCTTTGATTTTGTACTGCCTTTTGTTCAGAACTATGGGGCGATTGAGCGTGTCGCTTATGAGCTAGTACAGCAATGCGCGGAGCAAAATGTACAGTATGTTGAAGTTCGTTACGCGCCGCAGCTTCATCGCAAGCAAGGATTAACGGTTAGCGACACTTATCAGGCAGTCATTGCTGGCTTGCAGCGAGGTGAGCAGCAATATGGCATTATAGCACGATGTATCGGAATTTGCTTGCGCGGACATAGTGAAGAGGAGAACCTTGAGGTTATTGAAGGGGCGGCAGACTTTTTAGGGAAGGGATTAGTAGCTGTAGATTTGGCTGGTGCAGAGGCGTTGTATCCGCCAGAGCTATATGAAAATGTGTTCCGTAGAGCACAGCAGCTGAATCTCCCGATCACGATTCATGCTGGAGAAGCGGCAGGAGCAGACAGCATTGCTGTAGCTGTAGAACGACTTGGCGCGACTAGAATCGGTCATGGTGTGCGGCTGCAGGAAAATCCGCAGCTATTACGCAGCATTTCCGAGCGCAGCATCCCACTTGAATTTTGTCCGATTAGCAATTTGCAGACGAAGGCGGTAGCGACGTGGGAGCAATACCCAATTGTTAGCTATATGGAGCAAGGCATACTTGTTACGGTTAACACCGATAATTTGACAGTTTCGCAAACGCATTTAACGAAAGAGCTATTGGAGCTACAGGAGCATTGTGGATTAACGGCACAGCAAATTGTTCAGCTTCAGCGTAATGCGGCGGAAGCAATATTTCTTGAGCAGCCAAGCAAAGCTAGATTTATTAGTAGGTTCAACGAGCTTCTTAAGCAATGGACGGAAGAAACAGCATAGTGAAAGGAGGAAGCACGATGAAAAGCATTCGTAAATATCGACTAAACGATATTGATCATATCAAATCCAACGAAGACCGTGAAGAGTATGAGAAGGATTATGCAAGATTAATTCAATCTCCTGCATTTCGTCGCTTACAAGGGAAGTCGCAAGTGTTTGGTGCTGGTTCAGGGGATTATTATCGCACGCGGCTCACTCATTCGATCGAAGTATCGCAAATCGCCAGAGAGATGGCGCGTAAGCTAGGTAAGCAGTACCCATTTCTAAACCAAGATGTTCATCCTGGCTTAAAGCTTGTGCCTGAGGTTGTAGAAATTGCCGCACTGGCACATGATCTAGGTCATCCGCCATATGGGCATCGCGGTGAAGAGGTGCTCAATCATATTTTGCAAAGTAAATACGGCGCACATTATGAAGGGAATGCTCAAAACTATCGGATATTAATGTTTTTAGAGAAGCGGGCAGGTAGTGAGCGCGGGTTAGACTTAACAGCTGCTTCATTGCTTGCAGTCAACAAATATCCGTTTCAGCTCGGAAAGGATGGAGCTAATAAAGGGGTATATGAGACAGAGTGGGAAGCGATCTCGTTTTTGCGTGATCTATGGGAAATGCCGAAGGGCTGCCGCACGTTAGAAGCACAGCTGATGGATTTATGTGATGATATCGCTTACTCCACACATGATATCGAAGACGGTATTCGTGCAGGCAAAATTCAGTTAACGGAAGATTTCCTGTTGGAATCACGCTTGATCGATAATGTTGTGAAGGAAATAACAGAGGATCCAGCAAGCATGAGTGCATTGCATTGGTCCAATATTGATATTAAGCAGCTAGTTACGAAGGTGTTGGAGCTTTATTACAAGCAGTGGAAAAGCATCTTTGACAAATTCGGCAGAGATATTTCGCGATCTCGCCGAGAGATGAAGGCGCAATGGGTTAACCATTTTGCTACAAGAGTGGGCATCATTGATGATAATCAGTTTTCAGCGTGGAAGAAGATCACATTTGTACGTGATGGCGTAGAGGATGTTGAGACGCTGCGAACGATGGAAATCTTAAAAAAACTCGCTTGGGTGACGATGATTAAAGATTTTCGAGTACAGCGCTTGCAAAAACGAAGTGAAAACATGCTGCTTAAGCTATGGGAAAGCATGGAGGATGAGGGAGCAGGGCGACTTATCCTGCCATCTGATTGGATAGAAGCCTATGACCAGCATAAAAAGCATTATCCGTGGTATCGCTTAATTGCTGATTATATCGCAGGTATGACCGATCATTACGCGGAAAAGGTGTATACCGAGCTGTATGCTAGCCGCAGCGGCGGTACGATCTACGAACGTGATTAAGTAGTGATATGAGCGTGATTACAGAGGAGAATGCTCGTAATTAGGGATTTAGACATGGTAATCAAACTTTAAGGATCGAGTAGCTTGTACATCACAAGTTATCGGTCCTTTTTTGCGTTGTCTGAATAATAAAAGACAAGCATGGATGAGGTGGACAATGCATATAGGTAGTAGATAAGCGTTGAACATGTGAATTTGGAGGTAGCCTATATGCAGAAGATGCCCCCTCAACAAGATAGCTCCAATGAAGAGGAGCTAGTATTATCGGTGCAAGGAATGAATTGCACAGCTTGCGCTACAAGAATTGAACGCAGTTTATCGAAGCTGGAGCAGGTGGAGGATGTCGCGGTGAGCTATCCGCTGCGTACGGCATGGATTAGAGGTAATAGTAATAAGCTGGATCTCTCCAGTATTATCGAGAAAATAAATAAGCTGGGATTTTCAGCACATCCTTATACGTCAACGGTTGACGATATGAAGCGTGAAAAGGCGCAGCTTCGCAAACGATTGCTGTGGGCTATTTTATTTACACTGCCTTTGCTATGCTCGATGGCAGAGCATATCCCGCTGCTGCATCCGTTGCTTTCATTGCTGCCTAGGTGGATCTTTGCGCCATGGCTGCAATTGCTGCTTGCAACCTGTGTGCAATTTATCGTCGGAATACCGTTTTATGTGAGTGCTTATTATGCGATACGTGAACGTCTCGCCAATATGGATGTGCTCGTTGCGATCGGGACAACCGCTGCATATCTGTATAGCCATTATGAGGTGTTTGCCAATGGGCTGGAGGGGCTGTTGCATTATGCGAGCTACGCCCATCCTCGTTTATATTTTGAAACCTCGGCCGTCGTCATTACGGTAGTGCTGCTTGGAAAGTATATTGAGCTATCTGCATCATTGCGTCTGCAGGAGCAGCATGAGCCGTTTGCGGATTTGCAAATTAATGAGGTCATGGTGGAGCGTGACGGAGTATTTGTACCGACTCGAGTTGAGTTTGTAAAAATCGGTGATACTGTTCGTCACGAGCAAGGGCAGCTCATCGGAGTTGATGGCCTTGTACAGGAGGGAGAGGCTTACGTCGATGAAGCGCTGCTTACAGGCGAGCAGCAGGTTATATATAAAAGCAAAGGCGAGCGTGTTTGGGCAGGTACCACCATTTCTCAAGGAACCCTATTCATTGAAACGACTGCTGCAGGCAAAGAAACGATGCTTAATCGTATTAGAGAGCTGGTAAAGCAAGGTCAACGCTCTAAGACGAGTATTCAGCGTCAGGTGGATGGCGTGGTGCGCTGGTTTGTACCGCTAATTGTTGTGTTTTCGATTGGTACAATAGCTACATGGTTAATGTTAGGTGGACAACGAGGGGATGCTGTGCTAAGTGGGCTAGCCGTGCTGCTTGTTGCTTGTCCTTGCGCCTTAGGATTAGCAGCGCCGATATCGTTAGCAATTACGAGCAGCAGATTAGTGAAGCATGGCATGATTGTTAAGGACGCAGCAGTGATCGAGCGACTGCATCAGGTGCAAGAGGTGATGTTCGATAAAACAGGCACGCTGACAGAAGGACGACTAAGTGTTAGCTTCGCTCATAGCTTCTTCGTGTCTAAGCCCAAAATGCTTGCTTACGCCTCAGCATTAGAGCAGCATGCCCAGCATCCGATCGCTCAAGCGATTCGCAGCTATAGTGAAAAGGTGGGGGCCGATCAATTTACGATGGAATCTGCCCAGCATCGGATCGGCTACGGTGTTATCGGCAAGCTCGGTAAGCACACGCTGCTTGTAGGTAATGATCGGATGTTGTTGGCTGAACAGAAGCCTTTGCCTCCTTATGTACAGAAGCTAGCGGAGGAGCGAAAATCACTAGGCGAGACGGTCTGTTATGTCTATATGGACGATCATTGTATCGGACTGCTTGGCTTACAGGATGAAATTAAGCATTCAAGTGCTCCTGCCATTGAAAGCTTACAGCGCATGAATATTGCAGTTAGTATGGCAACTGGCGATCATGCCGGCTCGGCTAAGCGTGTCGGTCAGCTTGTTGGTATTGGCAATATTCAATTTGATCTATTGCCGCAGCAGAAGCTTCAGATCATGCAACGTAAAATTGAAAAGCAGCAGGTCGTCGCAATGGTCGGAGATGGCTGGAATGATGCTCCTGCATTAGCAACTGCGCCTGTCGGTATTGCTATGAGCAATAGCACAGAGGCTGCGCTGCATGCAGGACATATGACCTTACTTTATTCTCAGCTTACTAGTATTCCGCTTGCGATCGCAATGAGCAAGCTGACCGTAAAAAATATAAAACAAAACCTTGGCTTTGCCCTAGTTTATAACAGCTTCATGCTTCCATTTGCCGCATTAGGTCAATTAGAGCCGTGGATGGCAGGCATTGCGATGTCTCTTAGCTCGCTTTGCGTCGTATGCAATGCGTTGCTGCTGCATCGCCGTCTGCAAATGGTGGAGGTGAGGTTGAACGATGCTAAGTAGCCTTATACTCGTATTTACTAGCGGGTTAATGAGCGCGGCACATTGCATGGGGATGTGCGGAGGGATTGTTGCTTCTGTTACGCTCCAGTCTAAAAGCTCGGCACTGCTTAGCAATGTGCTATACCATCTCGGACGAGGCTTATCCTATACATTATTCGGGATTGTACTGGGCTTGATTGGCAGCTTCCTTGATGTAGCGACGGCTTGGAGTGGACTGAAGGGGGTTGCTTCTATCGTTGGTGGCTGTATGCTACTGCTCTGGGTGTGGCGAAAAATTAAAATTCCGCAATTAGAAAGTGTATCAGCCAATATTCATATCCATCTAATTAATGCCGTTAAGTATTTTCGTGGGGGAGAAAAGCTATTGCTGTTTATGACAGGTGTAGCTTTTGGGTTTATACCTTGTGGGCTAACGTATGCGATGGGGATGCAGGCAGCGGCAACCGGAACATGGGTTGGCGGAGGGCTAACGATGCTTGTTTTCTCTTTAGGGACCTTACCAGCGCTTGTTCTTGCTGCAACGATAACCGCTCTTGCCTCCAAGCGCTGGAGAAAATTAATGTTCAAACTAGGCAATGCTACAGCGATACTTATTGGTTTACTAGCAATTATGCGAGGGCTGGCAGCCAATGATATCGTGCCATCCATTCATCATTGGCTGTGGTAAATGATACGGTATGAGAGGCTCAGCAATAATCATTTAATGATCATTATGTGCGGCTTGGTATTGGGATGGATTCATCCCTATATGTCGCTTAAATAATTTAGAAAAGTAAAGCGGGTCCTGAAATCCAACCGCTACCGCTGTCTGGTGTACCGATATTCCTTGCGCCAGCAATAGCTTGGCTTGCTCTAGTCGCACGTTGATCAGATACGATAACGGTGAAATACCATGAATTTGTTTGAATAGCTTACTGAGATGGCTGCGATGATAGCCGATCCGATCAGCAAGCTCGACAATGGTAAGCTGCTGAGGGTAGTTAAAGTTAATATAGGCGACCACATCATCAATCGCTAGCTGTGCAGCAGTTTTATTGCTGCGAATTAGCTGATGAAGCTCTCGTTCCTTACTATAGCGAGCGATGATTAGCTGGAAATAGCCGACGGCATTTAACCCCGATGACAGACTACCCTCTGTAAGCAGCTCATAAACCTTACTGTAATGATGAAGCAGCTCATTGTCTGAAATATTGTGAATAATGGGCTGATCTGGCGTAATTTGAATACTTTTCAGCAAATGCTTATAGCGATGCCCCTTGAAGCCGATCCAGCAATATTTCCAGGGCTCGGCTTGATCTGCTTCATACCGCACAAATTCATCTGGAAATATAAAAAAACTATCACCACTTGATAGCTCGTATGTTGTCCCATTCATCGTAACGGTACCTTTGCCTGAAATAATGTAATGCACAATATAATGGGGATGAATGAGTGGACCCATAGCATGCAGCGGGTCAGTTTGAGATTGTCCTGTAAATATGATTTCATCTACTAATGGATCGAAAGCGTGATTGACTGCAAAGTACTCTAGCTTCTCCGACATATTCCCCTCCGAAAATTGCAACATTTCTCCATATATTCAACTCAAAATGTCTATCGTTTTGTTGGTTAAGCTCAGGTATATTATAAGTGTTCCTACTAAGTGAATTCAAGGAATACCTCATAATATAAGGTGAAAAGAAGGAGAGATGAAGCATGTCTAAAATTACGTTCCTTGGAGCGGGTAGTACAGTGTTTGCAAAAAATGTACTGGGAGATTGTATGCTTGTTCCATCATTACAGCAGTTTGAAATTGCCCTTTTTGATATTGATCCGAACCGATTAAAAGAGTCTGAGCTACTATTAAATAATGTGAAGCAGTCTGTTGGCAGTAGCTGTCGCATCGTTTCCTATAGCGATCGTAAGGAAGCATTGCGCGGAGCAAAGTATATCGTCAACGCGATTCAGGTAGGCGGTTATGATCCGTGTACGATTACAGATTTCGAAATTCCAAAAAAATATAATCTACGTCAAACAATTGCCGACACTGTAGGGATCGGTGGTATTTTTAGAAATTTACGTACGATTCCTGTCATGTTAGATTTTGCGCGTGACATTCAAGAGGTTTGCCCAGATGCGCTATTCCTTAACTATACAAATCCGATGGCAGTGCTAACTAATGTGATGAACACCTATGGTGGGGTTAAAACCGTTGGACTATGCCATAGCGTTCAAGTATGCGTGAAGGATTTGTTAAATCATCTTGGCATCGAAAACAAAGGGATTAAATCTAAAATAGCTGGTATTAATCATATGGCTTGGCTGCTAGAGATTACGAAGGATGGGGAGGATCTGTATCCAACAATTAAAAAGCTAGCTAGAGAGAAGCAGCAAGAGAAGCATTATGATATGGTACGTTATGAGCTAATGGACAAGTTCGGCTATTATGTAACAGAATCTAGTGAGCATAACGCGGAATATCATCCATACTTTATTAAGTCGCGTTATCCAGAGCTGATTGATCGCTTTAACATTCCACTTGACGAATATCCTAGACGCTGTATTGCACAGATTGAGGATTGGCAGCGTAAGCGTGATGAGATCATGGCTTCAGCTAACATTGGGCATGAACGTACGCATGAGTATGCATCCTACATCTTTGATGCGATCGAGAACGATACTCCATTCAAAATTGGCGCCAATGTTATGAACACTGGTCTAATTACGAATTTACCTAAGGAAGCTTGTGTAGAGGTGCCTTGCCTAGTAGATAGTAACGGTATTCATCCTACCTATGTAGGCGACTTGCCACCGCAGCTTGCAGCGTTAAACCGCACAAACATTAATACGCAATTGTTAACGATTGAAGCGGCGATTACAGGGAAGAAAGAGCATATTTATCATGCAGCGATGCTTGATCCACATACCGCAGCGGAATTATCGATGGATGACATTATCTCATTATGTGATGATTTAATAGAAGCGCATGGTAGCTGGTTGCCTCAGTATAAATAAGTAGAGGCCTTATATAAAATAACTAGAGAACAACCTCAAAAAAACCGTCTTTCCGCATGGGTTTAGAGATTCAATCCTTAATCGAAAGCTCATCTATGCTAAAGACGGTTTTTTAATTATTAATAACGGATCCATTCTTCCTCAGGTATATATTGCTCGAACAATTGTCTGAGCTCCTTATTATCCCGATAAATAAGCGTTGCGTTATAATATGCTGAATGTCCATATGCATCCTTTAAGGTTGGACTGGCACCTGCATCTAGCAGCAGCTTGACCAGTTCTATATTCGAGCCTGCTTCCATTAACGCTGTATTGCCGCCATGACCTCCGATATCCACCTCTGCACCATGACTTAATAATAGCTTTACAATCTCAATATTATTATCAAAGGCTGCTCGAACAAGTGGAGGATATTCATCGTTCCTTTCATTTACATCAGGATCTGCGCCATGCTCCAGTAACAGCTTCGTCATCGTCACATTTTTATTTTTTACGGCATAGATCAATGGCGTTTGCGTATGTATACTTTCAAGCTTGATATTGGGATCAGCGCCATGCTGTAGCAACACTTTAACCGCTTCGGTATTGTTGCCAGAGGCAGCCAGATGCAATGGCGTTTCCTTAGCCCAGCTATAGGTGAAATTCACATCAGCGCCATCCTCTAAAAATTGCAATATCTTTTTCACATTACCAGATCTTGCTGCATAATAGAGATCGATATTTAATTGCTCCTGATCGATCTGTGGCTCAACGTCGACGGTTGGTGCAGGTGTAGATGGCTGAATCACGTCAGCTTTTGTAGCTTTGTTAGGCTGCTGTCTAGTCGTCTCTGCTGCTAGCGGAGTAGAAGTGAGAGACGGTTCTATTGGTTTCACAGTCACCGTAGGTGACGCTGGTGATGGGGATGAGGGCTCCACAGCAGTAATAACCTCTTGCGAGCTTGCTGCTGGAGAAGCTGTATTTGTCTCCAGTACATTGTCAGCTTGCTCAGCGCTATTGTCATTTTCTACAATGCCCTCATTGCTATCAGTGAGAGATGGGGAAGCGGAAGGCAGGGTCGGTGATGCTGTTGGCTCAGATGTATGCTGATTTACTGCTTGCGATGCTGAAGGCTGTATGTCATCACCACTGCTCTCTGTTTTTGCTTCAATTGCGGCTAATTGCGGCTGTGCAGCATACTGATCATTACGTTGCTGCTGTTGGTTATAAACAAGAATAATAATGATTAAGAGCAGACAGGAAATTGTGGCAATCGAAAATAAATGAGAGCCGGTCAGCTTTTTTTCTTTACTATTTAGCTTTTTTTCGATCAGTGCTTCAATTTCATGAATACTGATGCTTTGAGCAGCAAGCTGTGATTGCTGCTGACGTCGTTTTATTTCTTGTGAGGAAATATTTCTTTTGCGAAGACTAGTAATTTCCTGCTCCATCTCTGCAATTTGCGCTTCGTATAGCTGTTCAAGCTCCTCAAGCCTAGCAGACACTTCATTTTCAGCCAACGCTTGCTGTGGCAAAGTAAATGGAACGTACTCATATGTGCTATCGCCATATACAGAGTAAAACCAAACACTCAGCTTATAAGCAAGCTGCAGCAGCAGCTTAGCACGCTCAACGGAATCGTTATAATTATGATGGGCAGAGTTAGCCATTCTGCGGAGATGATCTAATATACTTTCGACTTCGCTAGGAACAATTCCGCTTTCATTAAGCAGTCTAATTCTTTCTGCTTGAGTGGAGGTTCGAATTGCGATTTTTTCTTCAGCGATCACATATTTCGTAATCGTTTCAGCGAACACTCGCAATTTCATCTGTGAGGCATGCGGGTCGCTGTATAAATAAATTTCTGCCTGCGATCCTAAAGTAGCTAAGATCGGCCATTTATTTTGTAAAAATGAAAAATTACTTTCCATTGAATTTGCTCCTTATGTCCTATATAACCGCTTGTATATAGGAAAATATATATAGGAATATTATACCTTGGGGAGCAGCCATTGGTAAATCATTATATAAACAACAAAAAACGCAAGCTGTTTAGAGTAGTCATGGACTGCTCTATGCAAGCTTGCGTTTATGTTACTTGTTATTCTAATCCGCTTTCTTCACGGATTCTATATAATGCATTTACGATTGGTTCAGCAGGATCACGATTCAATAAATGTAGTGTTAGTAAATACTGTATTGGCATCGCGCATACATTATTGCCTTCCTTAATAGAAGGGAATCCAGCCTCTACAACTGGACCTGCCTTTTCATGAAGACTAAGTCCAATATGAACCTTTTCATATTGAAATTCATCGCGTACGGATTGCATACAATGAGGCATAATAACTTGATCGAATAACTTCGTACTTTCCTCTTTTGATTGAGGCGGTTTTGGCAGCGGTTTACTAACTCCTTCATCGATCATATCAATATAGAAGGAAGCAAGCCATTGCTGAGCTCTAGCCGCATCCTTGTGCTTTTCTAGTAACTCATTAATTAGAAAGCCACACGCATAATGGGCGTCGCTATCATTCGACTTAAGCTGATAAGCAAATAATGGGCCTAGGCTTAAATGATGGATGATTTGGCCCTCTACTTTAAATTCAGCAAACTCAATTTGCAGCATCTGCAACGTTCGGCCATAAATGGCTGCTACAAGCTTTTTCGCTTCTTCTTCGCGCTTTTTGTCCTGGTTTGGATTCACATCAGTAGTCATAATTGCCCCCTTCCTTATAACATTTTAACATGTCCCATAAAAAAAGGAAGGGTAGAAGCAAGATTAGTACTCATATTGTTGCGAAGAATCCTTTCTTCGGTAGACAGAAATTAGGACGAGTGCGGTCTCATTACCAATATTTTGTACGAAATGTGGTATGCATGCATCCCAGCTAAAGGAATCTCCTTCCTGAAAATGTGCACTGTCTTCGCCTTGCTGTGCAAAAATTGTCCCCTTTAATACAAGATGGACCTCCTCGCCTTCATGAGCGTGTGGCTCTTGACCAGTAGACGCACCAGGCGGAATTTCTACAAGCATCATCACCATATTTCGCGTTGAGGCGAGATGCTCAACCTTAAGCTGCTCAGAGCCGCTAGTCGTTATTTTGCGCTCAGCTTTACGGACGATTTCCATTCGTTCCTCTTGACGAAGCAGCAAGTAGGCTAGCGGTACATGTAATGCTTGTGCAATATTTTCTAAAGTGGCAATGGAGGGCGACGTTTTGTTATTTTCTACCTGACTTACAAAGCCTTGCGAAAGTCCAGTTGCTTCACATAGCTGCGCGATCGTTATTTTTTTTCGTTTACGGATTGTCCGTATCGTTGCGCCGATATCCATAGCATTCATCCCTTTAATATTAGTAATACTAAACTAATGTTGATATTAACAATTTTTCATTGACAGGTCAATCAATTTAAGATTACTATACATTCATATAGAAAATGCTTCGTATAGGGGCGACAGCTTAAGACAAACTAAGTATGTCGTCATATCGTGGGAACAACTGCTGAAGGGAAGATCGTTTATGTTACTTACGCATAGTATTGATGAACATGTGCTTAAAAATATACAACAAAAAGTAAAAATGATTCCTACTGAGCAAGGCGGGATTTATCTTGTAGGTCCAATTAAGCTGCCGGTAAATTTATTTGGCGAAACGGTTCAGTTTCAATGGTATTGTTGGTTGAACTGCTCAGAGGCAACAGATGATTTCGAGCAGATGCTAATTAAGCTGCAATCCGCTAATTTGGCTGAGCTGCAGCAATCCAGTGTGCTTGTATATGGAGATTTCCAGGAAGCGGAGCATGCACTGATTCGTTTCCATTCCATCTGTCATACCGGAGATATTTTTGGCAGCAAACGCTGTGACTGTGGTTATCAGCTTAAACAGTCGATGAAGCATATCGTTGAGCACGGCAATGGCGCGATTTTTTATTTGGCGAATCATGAAGGCCGTGGTATTGGACTATTTAGTAAAGCGTTAGCTTATTTGCTGCAGGAAAATGGATATGATACCGTTGATGCCAATTTGAAGCTTGGCTTTGCCGATGATTCCCGCGATTATAGCGATGCGATTAAGGTGCTCGGTCATTTGCGTCAAAAGCCAGTTACATTAATTACAAACAATCCACGTAAATTAGCGGCGCTGCGTCAAGCGGGCTTGAATGTTGAAGGGCGCGTCCAGCTATGGGGAGATGTTTCGACATATAATGAGAAGTATTTGCAAACGAAAATAGCAAAATCAGGGCATCTGAATGAAGAAGAAGGATGCTGTAATAACGACTAAACAATGAGTGAAGTAATGAACTAATGTTGGAGGCATACTGGTAATGGGGAATAACGGTGAAGCTGTTCAGAACGAGAAGGCGTTTGAGTTCGGAGTCTATACGCTTGGTGATTTAGTTGCGAATCCATTTACAGGGAAGACGATTTCGGCTCGCGACAGATTAAAGGAAATTATTGAAGCTGCTAAGCTGGCTGATGAAGCTGGCTTAGACATTTTCGGGATTGGTGAGCATCATCGACTAGACTATGCAGCATCAACTCCTGCCGTGGCGTTAGCGGCTATTGCCCAAGTAACTAAGAGCATTAAGCTAACTAGCACAACAACTGTCCTTAGTACAATTGATCCTGTTCGGTTATTTGAGGATTTTGCTACGCTGGATCTAATTTCCGATGGACGAGCTGAAATAATCGTTGGTCGTGGAGCATTTGTGGAATCATTTCCATTATTCGGTTATGAGCTAGATGATTACGATAAGCTGTTTGCTGAGCATTTGCAGCTGCTGCTGCAGCTTAATCAGCAAGCGGTTGTTTCATGGAACGGACAGTTCCGCCCGGCATTAAACGAGGCTGAAATTGCTCCGCGTCCCCATCAGGACCAGTTACCGATCTGGCTTGGTGTTGGAGGAACGGTTGAAAGTGCAGCTCGAGCAGGAGATCTAGGAATTGGCTTAGTCATTGCAATGCTCGGTGGTGATCCGGCTAGGTTTTTACCGTTAGCGGAAGCGTATCGTCAAGCTGGAAGAAATGCAGGAGTTCAAGAGGGTGCATTAAATATCGGCATTACTGGTCACGGCTACATCGCTGAAACATCTCAGCAAGCGCGAGATGAGTATTATCCGTATTATAGCAACTACTGGAAGTATGTGAACGCACAGCGAGGAGCAAGCTTGCAGCTGTCACGAGATGAGTTTGAGAGACTTGCAGCTCCTGAAACAGCACTATTTGTAGGGAGTCCTCAGGAGATCGTTGAAAAAATATTGAAGCAATATGAGCTGTTTGGCCATACGCGCTTTTTGGCTCAGCTTGATATTGGCGCTATTCCATTCCTGCAGGTAGCAAGAAGTATTGAATTGCTGGCAACGAAGGTGGCACCGATCGTAAGAAGAGAAACGAGTAAGTGATGCACGAGCAAATATGAACTATGATCCAAGCAAGCATAAAATCTACGATATGAGTAACGAAAATGCAAGCAACAATGAAGAAATAATAGGTAAGTTTGAAACGTAATTGACCAATAGCCCAGCAGGAAATCTGCTGGGCTATTGGTCAATGTCCTCAACGACATTGACGAATTTACCATAATCCTTTATTCGTATGGATACATGGCAATTGACCTTGATGCTGGGATAGAGTTTATACCAATCGAGTTGTTTCCACCTCTCATATCCAAGCTTATTTCTTACATATTTTCCTAATCCGATACTATCGACCCCATTCACTTGCATCATGGCGATCATTTCCTCAGCTTTAAGCTTAATGTACTGCGCAATTAGCTTTTCAAGCTTTTGTTGATCCTCTGGTTTATCAAGTCTAAGTTCGCCCGTATATTCCAAGACTGAGCCCTTTGCCATAATTGAGATCTCGGCAAGTATTCGATTGCTTTCAGGGTCGGCGGACGTAATCTTTATCTTATTATTGCTCGTAACCGAGCTTAGCATCACCTGCTCGTTTTCTTTTCCTAATTCTGACAAATTAACATTCATTTCTCCATGCTTAAATTTTCCCCGCAGGAAGGCGAAGATTAACGCTTGATCGGGCTGTATGTTCGTGACATAGCGATCATCCTGAAATAAAGCAATGCCATCTAGCGTAAGATGCTCTCCTGTTGCCTTGACTATGGGTGCGACTGGATCTATACCATCATCGAGGTAATCCTTGGTGAACCGGTAAAGGCTGACCTCAGGAATGGTTTGCGCATCTGCCTCCTTCTCTAGCAATCGATCAAGGTATTGTCCCGTTCTTGAGTGCTGAGGATAATCTTGAGCTAATAGCTGGGTTGCGCTGCCATTTACGATTGTTACTTTAACTCGTGGTGAAATAGAGGTGTCGCGGACAAATGTGTCGATATGCTCCCATATTCCTTGCTGAGCTAGACTAATACCAAAAAGCGTATTACGCAATTGTCCGCTTACAAGCATTAATTCTGTTTGTCTGGCAAGCTTGATTCTGCCTTCTTTACTTGTATGTGCAGTAGCCGTTAGCAATTCTCTATTCGTGTTTCCGCCAACTGAATCAGGCCTAGGAATTGAATTGCTTATAACGAGCAGCGGGCTTGCTTTCTGCTCCTCTTGTGGTGCTAGATCAAAGCTTGTTGTTTGCGTGACACCAAGCCTTTCGAGTACTCTTTGATCACCGCAACCGCATAATACCAGTAGTATTAATCCTATTAAGACAACTAGCTGTAGTCTGCACATGGTTCATTCCTCCTTGCTCGGAATAACAATATGATGATTAGAAGCATTGGTAATCCAAATGCAATGCCAAACTCTAAATATCCCAGCGTCAACAGCCATTTCTCCACCTCGCTTAGCACATTCGGTATCCAGGAAACCGCATAAGCGAGAATTACAATGATTAAGGATAACCATTTGATATTTGCCTTTGGTATGATTCTGTGAGCTGTTTGAATAGCAGACCAAGCATACATTACATTGCCAATTAGAGCGGTAAATACGAATACACTAAATATTAGGTTTTCAATTCGTTCAACGAATGGAAGCTCAATGTACGATAATAGATCGATCACGGGAAACTTCATTCGTTGTAATTGGTAGAAGCTATAGAAGCCAAAGCAAACAATGCATATGAGAATGTAGGTTATCGCAGTGAATAAATTGCCTACATAGACAGCCCTTATAAAGCCTTTACCCTTCTGAGCGTAGGGGAAAAGCAGTAATGAAAGCTCATAGCCTAAAAAAGCGGAGTAAATGTTCATACCGCCCTGTAATGGCTCACGTGCTTCCTTCAGAAAGAATGGTGTGTAATCGACTAAGCTTATGCTGTTGACGAAAAATAATAACAGCAGGATTGTCCAGATTACTAGCCAGAAAAAGATGGTTGCGGCTTTCGTAATATTGTAGATACCTTTCATGATCAACAGTAAGGTAAGGATATCTACAAGAAACTTGATGAGCATCGGGTGGGCTGTCGGAAATACAAATATTTGATAAATATTGACATACTGCTTAGCTGCGATACAGCCACATAGGCTCCAGACAGATAATACAAAGACATACAACGGTACGACGATGAATTTCGGTAGCGCTGCTTCAATTATTTGAAAAATAGATTGTCCACCGCTGAGACGATATACGAAGGAAATCAGCAATATATTGAGACTTGTAAGCCCTAGAAATAGAAATAAAGTAATCCAGCCGTTATATCCCATATGTGCGGCAATTAAGCGCGGTAAGGAGAAGACAACGACACCTGCTTGAATCATATAAATAAGAAAGGTGACATGAAATGGATGCAGCTTTTCTTTCATAAATGTCCTCCGCTTATTTCCTAATTTTGGTTTTAATCTTATTTGGTGTTTTCGACTGTGACGGTCTCTTCTTCATAAACCAGAAGGGGGCTCTAATAAACACGTCACCCCAGTCTGTATAATTATTAGGGGCGACTGGTGTCACATAGGAGCTGTTCAAGCTCGTCAATCCACTGACATGGATGACGATATAGGCAATCCCCATGGCGATTCCAAGATCCCCCAATACCCCAGCTAATATGATTAAGCCAAACCGAACTAAGCGAATAGATGCACTCATGACGTAGCTAGGGATAACGAAGGAGGCGATTGCTGAGGAAGCAACAGCAATAATGAGTACATTACTCGTTAAACCTGCTTGTACAGCCGCTTGTCCGATTACGATACCACCAACGATACCGATCGTTTGACCAATTTTAGTTGGTAGTCTTGCTCCTGCTTCTCGTAATAGCTCGATCGTTACCTCCATCAGCAATGCCTCGTAGATCGGAGGGAAGGGAACTCTGCTTCGCGATTCTGTTAATGTCAGCAGCAGCGATTCAGGTATCATTTCGTAATGAAAGGTAGTGACAGCGACATAAAGTGCAGTAAATGTCATTGTAATAAATAGAGCGATAAAGCGAAGCACCCTTGTAGCAGTTCCTAGCAACCATCTTTGATAGTAATCATCTGGTGACGCCAGAAATTCAAAAAAGGAAGCAGGAGCTGAGAACACGGATGGGCTGCCATCAAGTATTCCGATTATTCTTCCTGCGACTAGCTTTGATACCGCGGTATCTGTTCTTTCGGAGGTTGCAAACAATGGGAAGATTGAGTTCGGAAAGTCATCTATAAATTGAATAAGCATATTCCCATCATGAACAGCATCAACCTCGATTAGCTGTATTCGTTCAACGAGTTCTCGCACATACTCGGTATTAACTAATCCGTCAATATAGAGGATATATACATCGCTTTTCGTAATCTCTCCAACTTCGAGCTTAATTACCTTAAGATGAGAGCTTTTAATTCTTCTTCGTATAAGTGACAAATTAGAAGAGGCGACCTCGACAAAAGATTCATGCGGGCCTGTAATTACGGTTTCGGTTTCAGATTGTCCAACAGCGCGAGTTTCGGGCTTATAGGCGCTGATCATATAAACCTGTTCCTTACGAAAAATTGCAACCTCTCCATTAAGTATCCCTTTAATGACGGCGCTGGAGCTGGTCACTAATTGATACTGACTTCTTGCAAGTAATGCATGTAGTTCGTACTCTCTAGCCTCTGTTAGCGGTGCGATTACATCACGAAATAGCTCATCCTTCCCGACTAAATGATCAAAGTACAGTAGTGTAACATCGATACTCGGGTAATATCGCTGGATAAGATCGTAACAGTCGCTAAAGTTATTCAACGTATGCTGCAGACTGGGAGGTGCTTCATCTTCCTCATTCGTTTGAGTGTCCAAATGTTGTGAATGCTTCATCATCTAATCCTGCCTTATAACATCAGTATGACTGTAGCATATCCCAAGAATAGAAAGTTATACCTATTATCCGCTCCATCTGTAAGCAGCGAAGCTCTATCAAGTATTTGCCAGTTTTTCATAAAAATTATATACTAATACAAGTGTGAACTTGTCATTTGCTAGATGACATTATGGAGTAAAACAGCTATAGTAGTAAGAATGAAAGAGGGTTGGGGCATGTCGCTTGCCAACATATTAATGGTTGATGATGAGCATGAGATCATTAAGCTAATGGAAATCTACTTTAAAAATGAAAACTATCATATGCTGAAGGCTAGCAATGGGTTGGAAGCGCTAGAAATACTAGAGCGACAAAAGGTAGATCTTATTATATTAGATGTAATGATGCCGAAGATGGACGGCATCGAGGCTTGTATCCGAATTCGAGAAAGTAATCATATTCCGATCATTATGCTTTCGGCTAAAAGTCAGGATATGGATAAAATAAGCGGGCTTAGTGTCGGCGCTGATGATTATGTGAGTAAGCCTTTCAGTCCGCTAGAGCTTGTAGCAAGAGTCAAATCACAGCTACGGCGTGCCAATCAGTTTCAAGCTCCTGCAAGAAGGCAAGAGCATGAGATTCGCATCGATCAGCTTGTCATTAATACAGCTTCACATGTCGTTACCGTCGATGACGAGATCATTAAGCTAACACCGCGAGAATTTGCGATATTGTTAATGCTAGCCAATCATGCTGGGCAGGTGCTTAGTATGGATCAAATTTATGGTCATGTATGGCAGGAGCCATTTATGGAATCGAAAAATACAGTAATGGTTCATATTCGCAAGCTCAGAGAAAAAATAGAGCGTGATCCGCAAAATCCTCATTACATTAAAACAGTGTGGGGAATTGGCTATAAGCTTGAGAGCCATAGTAGGCAAGGTGAGCAGGTATGAATAAAGGGTGGATCTTCTCCATTCGCTGGAAGCTGCTGCTTGCTGCACTGCTTAGCGGGTTATTTACCGCAACTATTTTATTTGTCGTTTACACATTATCTACTAGTTTAATAGAGAGAGAACCGTTTAGTAGGTTTATTAAATGGGGTATTAATCATATCGGCTCTAGCATTATCTTAGCATTATTCGGAGCTGCACTGTTTGTAGGCAGTTATATGCTGCTCACTCAATCTGTAGTAAAGAGCCTATTGTCGTTACAGCAATCTTTAAAAAGTATTGGTGATGGTAATTTTGAGCTAAGCGAACCGATTCTGTCGCGTGATGAGCTATCTGCGCTATCTGCTGCAGTGTCTGATTCCGTTCATGAGCTAAATAGCTATATTGATGAGATCATTGAAGGGCTGTCGTTGATGGCAGCGGGGCAGCTAGATCACCGTATCGCTGTGAAGGAGCGTCATAAGCTCAGTAAGGTAGCTAGTCATATTAATGAGATGGCAGAGCAGCTAAGTCGCTCTATTCAAGAGGAACGATTAGCGGAGAAAAGTAAAAACGATCTGATTACCGGTGTTTCTCATGATTTACGAACGCCATTAACGTCCATACTCGGGTTTTTAGAGGTTATTAAGCAATATCGCTATCGGGACGAGGTAGAGATGATGCATTATGTCGATATTGCTTATAGTAAAGCGGAGCATTTGAAGGTACTAATTGATGATTTATTCCAATATACACGAATGAACAATGGCATGCCGATTAAAACAGAACCGTTATATCTTGATGATTTCCTACAGCAGCTTATGGAGGAATATGTACCGATAATGAGTACGGTTCATATACAAGGTAGGCTTATTATCGAGCAAAGCCGTGTTCAAATATCAGCTGATGGTGAGCTGCTTGTTCGTGCGATCGGTAATATATTGCAAAATGCGCTGCGGTATGGCAAGGATGGAAAATACGTTGATGTGACACTGCGATTAGACGCTACAGATGCGCTTGTCATTATCGCTAACTACGGTAATCCGATTCCTGCTAGCGACTTACCGTTTATTTTCGAGCGTTTTTATCGCATCGATAAATCTCGTTCGCTTGAAGGCGGTGGTACAGGACTTGGGCTTGCAATTACGCGCAGTATTATTGAGCTGCATCAAGGAACGATCTCTGTTGAAAGTGATATTCATCGGACGGCATTTAAGATCAGTTTTCCATTACTTTCAAACTGATCGACTGCAACAGTTTTGTGATGTATCACGTCAAGTAATAGGGCGTGAAGCTAGTAATGAATTTCATAAGCCTTTGTTAAGAAAATATTAAGATTTACTATAGTTGGATGTTAAGAATTCATCGATATAATGAGCCTATCATTGAAATTACTGGAGGAGATAAAGTTGAAATCGCAGTATAAGATTATGACTTGGATTACACTACTATTATTGGTCGGAGCTTGCTCAGGCGAGCCTGTGTCGAAGCAGCCAGCCGCTGCACCATCCATTACACTAAATGGTGAGAAGCTAGAAAACTCGGGCTTAGTTCAAAAGGAGAATACGATGTTTATTCCCGCTTCGTTCGTAACGGACGTGCTAGGAGTAGAGTTTACACCACCTACGGAAGAATTAATTGAAGAGGTTAATGGCGAGCAAAAAGAAGGTGTCTATTATAGCAATAAGGTTGGCGTATTGATGTACCATGCAGTAATGGAAGACCCGCCGAATGGCAGCATTATTGCACCAGATCAATTTCGCGATCATCTGCAATGGTTAAAGGATGAAGGATTTGCACCGATTAGTATAGAAGAGTATGCGGCATTTTTATATGAAGCTGGCGAGGTTCCAGACAATGCCGTACTTATTACGTTTGACGATGGCTATGAAAACTTCTATACGTATGCATACCCTGCATTAAAAGAGTTTAATTATCCAGCGGTGAATTTCGTTATTGTATCAACGGTTGATGATCCTTCGCTGCCTGGCATTAAGAAGCTGTCTTGGGACCAAATGCGTGAGATGAAGCAGCATAATATTGCTTTCCACAATCATACGTACAGCATGCATGATTATACAGAGGTTGATGAGGACGGTAAAAAGCTGCCGCTAGCCATCAGTAAGCTATATTTCGCCCATGAGAAGCGAGTAGAAACCGATGAAGAATATACGAAACGTGTAACAGAAGATTTAAGTAAGGCAGAGCAGCGCTTGCAGGAGGAGCTAGGCAACACCATTTCGGCGATCGCCTTCCCATATGGGGCGTACAATGATCAGCTGCTGAGCATATGCGAATCATTGGGGATTAATATTAGCTTTACAGTAAAGCCAGGCATTAACACCTCTGAGGACGATAATGGTTATCGAATTAATGGCGGTCGCTCCGATCAAACAGCAGAGGAGTTGCTAGCTGGACTGAAGCCTGAGCCACTAGTGAATGATGGGAAATTAATGCTGTTGAATGGCAAGCTAGTATCCTTTAGCAAAATCGTTGAGGAAGATGGCACTGAATCAACGCTTTATCCACTACGTGAAGTAAGCAGTGAGCTTGGTGTATATGTAGGCTGGGATAGTGCATCAAAAACAGTTAACTTAGTGTATTAGAACTTATTGATTATTTTATTAAAATTATATAGCTAAGCTTAGAGGGAGTTCGGATCGTCAGTGTTACTGATGCTCTGAGTTCCCTTTTTAATTACATGCTGAATAAAGGAATCGTACAGTAAGAGGTCGAAGGAAGGGATAGGTTCAATTTCATAAAGGAATAAGTGGAGGATTTACATAGATGTCAACATTAACGAATTCTCAATTCCGTAATCGATCGTTGGAGCATGGACAATCAAGCTCAGTAGCCCTTGTTACTGGCGCTTCTAGCGGAATTGGTATGCTAACAGCGATCTCATTAGCTAAGAAAGGCTACCTCGTTGTCGCGACGATGCGTCAATTGGAGCGGGGAACAAAGCTGCTCTCACTGGCTGAGAGGGAGGGCGTAACTGAACGAATTAAGCTTAAGCGTCTAGATGTAACAAAGGATGAGACGATCGTCAGCGTGATCAATGATGTGGTGGCTGAAAATGGCGGGATCCATATGCTCGTTAACAATGCAGGTGTTGCATATGGCGGCTTCGTTGAGGATGTACCGATGGAAAACTGGCGTGAGCAGATGGAAAGTAATTTCTTCGGATTAATCGCTGTAACGAAAGCAGTAATTCCTATCATGCGACGTCAACATTCTGGCTTAATAGTAAATATGAGCAGCATTAGCGGCAGAGTAGGCTTCCCTGGGTACGCGCCCTATGCTGCTTCCAAATTTGCCGTTGAAGGCTTTAGCGAAAGCTTGCGACATGAGCTTGCTCCATACGGTATACATGTCGTGCTAGTTGAGCCAGGTGCCTATCGGACGTCGATATGGAGCAAAGGGCTTGCAAGTATGAGTAAGCCAGCCCATTCTCCGTATGCAGACAGACTGCAAGCGATCGCTGACTATTCACGACATAACGGTGAAACTGCGCCTGACCCTCAGGAGGTCGCTGACTTTATAAGCTCACTTCCCGATAAGAAATATCTAAAGCTACGTTATCCTCTTGGTCGCGGTACGCATAAAACAATAATTGGCAAAGCACTGCTGCCTTGGCAATGGTTTGAGCGTATTGTTGCTGCCGCTACTGGGGCGAAGTCGTAAATGGAAGCGGGACATATAAAAAAGCAGCCGCTGTCCGCACTGATGTTCGGAGCAATAACGGAGGCTGCACTAAGTATTGCTGAAGCAAAGGATATTAATGAAGCGCGTACGCAGGCGAAAATCGTTATTGAACCAATGCTGAGATCATTTTAGCTTACTTCGAATTGATAACTGAGTACGATTGTTTGATCCGCATCCTCGGCAAGAGCGAAGGTAGCAGTGGCAACCCAAATGCCTTTCATAAGCGGTGCTGCTTCCGCATGGTAAGTGGTAGATGAGCTGGCTTGTGGGATGGCAGAGACCGTTCCACAGTCCATTTGAAGCATTTGCAATGTAATGACAGGATTAATTAGCTCAAGCTGCGACTTGTCATTGGATGAGCTGCCATCACCTTTACTTTCTGAATTTGATAGGTCTGAGACAGGTATTATGTTTAATGCAAACTCGCTGTTCTGCAACGCATAATGACGATCGTTGGACGAGGTTAGCTCAATTGTATACTCCTCATTTATATAGCTGCGCGACAACGAAGTAGAATGCGTAGTGGAGGAATTGGTTACTACGAAGATGAGCACAGCAGCCAGAAATAAAAACACCAATAATATTAATGTGCGTATTCCACGTGCTCTTGTGTTAGCCGTCACTTAATGTTACCTCCTCGTCGTTGATTCGATATTGTGGAGCTAGTGAAAAAACGTGAAACTGTGAGAAACCTTCAACATTACAGTTATATGAAGTAAGGCATGTTCATTATTCAGCCATAGACAGCTTAGCTCGAAATGTGTATAGTAATAATGAACAATAGCATATTGTGAGTTTAGGTTCTATGCTGCGGCATAGATTAAAAGGGAAGCTGGTGCAATTCCAGCGCGGACCCGCCACTGTAACGATGGATTCCATGGAATCAGGCGTTGCCAATTGTCACTGGTAAGCAGATGCTTATTGGGAAGACGGCAATGCTGATCATCGAAGTCAGGAGACCTGCCTAGGCTTGTGCAAACATATTCCTACGTGGACTTAGGAGGTGTTGGAAGCAAATTTATGCATGACATAATCATTTGTCGCGTCTCCAACATTGGTAGACGCTTTTTTATTTGTATAAAAAGATTTCGGTATCAGTATAATCACTGAAAATATTGAGCTTACCGGGATAAGCTATGCAATAAGAAGCGTCATCATATGAATGCAAGCAGTATGACTACACTAATGGATAGGAGATAGAAGGTATGAAGCAAGAAAGTAAAGGTTTGAATTGGATGAGGTTGATTCTAGTTGCGATGCTGACAATGACGATGCTTGCACTAGCGGCATGCGGCAATGGAGAGTCTACTGAGCAAGTCAATCAAAGCGATGTCGTCTCAGTGCAAAACGGGGCAGAAGGCAGTGAAGCTGAACAAGCTACTGATGATACTAAAGCAGATGATGGAGCTTTAGCAGAAGCTGACACTAGCGAAACTACATATCCACTAACAGCTACTGATATTACTGGTGCTGCGGTAGTGCTGCAGCAGGAGCCACAGCGCATCGTAAGCCTAGTGGCTAGTGAGACGGAGATTGCCTTCGCAGTTGGTGCAGGTGAGCGCGTAGTTGGTGTGGATGAATATAGCAACTATCCGGAGCAGGTTGCGGAGCTAGCAAAGGTTGGCGATATGAATACGAATATTGAAGCGGTTATAGGCTTGAATCCAGATCTTATTCTTGCCAGTTCAACAATGAACGGAGAAGCAATCGAAAAGCTTCGCGAATTAGGTCTAACCGTTTTCGCATCTGATCCGTTAACCTATGATGAAACCGTTGCTCACATCGAACAAATCGCTGTATTATTAAATACGCAGGCAGAGGCTGCTGAAGTGATTAACAATATGAAGGGGACAAAAGAGCATATTATCTCTAAGCTGCAAGGTGTAGAAAAACGCAAAGTTTATCTTGAATTTTCACCAGGCTGGACGATCGGCAGTGGCACTTATATGGATGATCTCGTTAATATCGCTGGTGGTATCAACGTGGCAAGTGGTCAGCCGGGCTGGTACGAGGTAGATGGAGAAGCAATTGTCGCTGCTAATCCTGAAGTAATTATCTATCCAGATTTCGGAGAGGAGCAAAGCTCGATTTTGGCTGGGATCAATAGTCGTCCTGGCTGGGAAGTGATTGATGCTGTGAAAAATAATGAAATGGTTGTCGTAGAAAATGATCCGCTAGTTCGTGTAGGTCCTCGACTAGTGGAAGGCTTAACCGATATTGCCGCAGCAATCCATCCTGAGCTATTTCAATAAACTATGAAAAAGACATTATTGATGTATGGAGGAGCAGCGATGCTCCTTCTTCTATTAAGTATTGTTATCTCACTTTCTTTGGGCTCATCAGGTATTTCGATTGTTGATGTATGGAAAATATTGTGGCTTAGCCTGCCATTTAATGATGGCGCAGATAGCATCTACAGTGCTGGTCAGGTGGCGATAGTCATGCAGGTTCGTCTATCACGCGTATTGCTTGGCGCATTAGTTGGTGCGTGCCTCGCACTTGCTGGTGTTGGCTTTCAAGGCGTGCTGCGCAATCCGCTAGCAGATCCTTATACATTGGGGGTCGCATCAGGCAGCTCTGTAGGCGCCGCATTCATTATATTAATGGGGTATCAGCTGCTGCTTGGCCTATGGACGATACCAGTTGTAGCTTTTATAACTGGGATGATTACACTAATTGGTGTTATCAGCTTAGCTCGTCATAAAGGCTCAATGCAAATTCAAACGCTTGTACTGGCAGGGGTCATTATTCAGTCCTTTTTAGGCTCATTTGTCTCGTTAATGGTCTCCATGTCTGATGGAGTAGTTAACGAAATACTGTTTTGGATTATGGGCTCGATTGCGATGAAGAGCTGGGGGCATATTTATTTACTGATTCCGATACTTGTCGTTGCACTTCCGATCCTAATGCTATATAGCAGACAACTAAATTTGCTGTCGCTTGGCGAGCGAGAAGCGGCATATCTAGGGGTCGAGGTTGAGCGCAGTAAGCTACTTATATTAATTGTATGTACACTGCTGACTGCAGGGGCTGTTTCCGTATCTGGTGTAATTGGATTTGTCGGTTTAGTTGTACCGCATCTGCTGCGCTTATTAGTTGGTCCAGATTACCGAGTGCTTGTCCCATTGTCGGCATTAGTAGGAGCGATCTATATGATTGGTGCGGATACGATTGCTAGACTTGTGCTAAGTCCGAAGGAGCTGCCGCTGGGGGTTGTTACTGCATTAATTGGTGCACCGCTCTTTACATATCTCCTTGTGAAGCGTAACCGCGAGGAAGGCGGGGTGAGCAGCTTATGATTCATTTACAGAGTCTTAGCTTTCACTATGGACAAAGACAAATTATTAACGGCATTAATTATACCTTTGAATCCAATACGTTTTATGGAATTATCGGAGCTAATGGTGTAGGTAAATCAACGCTGCTGCAAATGATATCGGGCATTCGTAAGCCAAGCTCTGGCAAAGTACTGCTAGAGGGTAGTCCAATTTTAGAGCTTCCGAGAAAGAAGCTTGCTCAGAAAATAGCCGTCTTACAGCAAGGAGGCTTACCTACGCTCGGCTTTACCGTGCGAGAAGTTGTAGCCATGGGGCGTTATCCCTACCAGAACTGGCTAGGCTCCGAAATGAGTGATCATACCCATTTGGTAGATGAAGCGATTGAGGCAACAGGGTTAACTCATCTCGCACATCGCAAGCTTGATCAATTAAGTGGGGGCGAGCGTCAGCGCGCTGCATTAGCGAAGGTATTTGTGCAGCAGCCCGACATAATATTACTGGACGAGCCGACCACTTACTTAGATATCGGCTATCAGCAAATGATTATGGAATTAGTTAAAGGATGGCAAAGTAAACGGAAGCTTCTAGCAATCGCAGTGATGCATGATTTGAATTTGGCTGCATTATATTGCGATCAATTAATTGCTCTTAAGGATGGGGCGATCATTGCTGAAGGAGATGTTCATTCCGTTTTCAGCAGTGAGCATATTACAGCTTTATACGAAGCGGATACGGTCATTATCGAGCATCCGCAATACGACATACCGCAGCTATTGCTACGAAAAAAGGAGTAGAATCATGACACAAATTTGGACAGAACAATTATTGAAGGAATACAGCACAAGCATTCCGTTTCCAGATCAAGCTTTAGCGAAGGCGGCACAGGCACATAGTGATCAATTAACGAAGCCTCCAGGTAGTCTTGGCAGATTAGAGCATGTCGCAGCACAGCTTGCGGCAATTACTGGAGAGCTGTGGCCAGACCTATCTCGTCGCTCGGTTGTTATTATGGCAGGAGATCACGGTGTATGTGAAGAAGGAATTAGTGCGTTTCCTCAATCTGTTACACCGCAAATGGTGCAAAATTTTCTTAACGGTGGAGCTGCTGTAAATGTACTGGCAAGAGGAGCAAAGGCTGATGTCGCTTGTGTCGACATCGGGGTGGCAGCGGAGCTAGAGCATGAGGGCTTAATTAGTCGTAAGGTGATGCACGGAAGTAACAATATGGCGAAGGGCGCTGCAATGTCCCGTGAACAAGCGATTCAAGCTATTGGTGTTGGTATTGACGTAGTAGAGCAGCTGTATCGCGATGGCAATCGCATGTTTGCAACGGGAGAAATGGGCATTGGCAACACAACGGCAAGTGCGGCGATCGTTTCTGTTATGACGGGACTTTCCGCAGCGCAGGCTGCAGGACGTGGTACAGGGATTAGCGACCATATGCTTGAGCATAAGGTGAAGGTTATTGAGCAAGCGATTGTAGTAAATGCTCCACAAGCTGATGACCCGCTTGATGTGCTTAGCAAGATTGGTGGACTAGAAATTGCTGGCCTAGTAGGTGTTATGATCGGTGCTGCTAAGCTGCGTTGTCCTGTTGTTCTCGATGGATATATCTCTACAGCAGCAGCGCTTATCGCAGCAGCACTTGTACCAAACAGCAAATATTATATGATTCCTTCTCATCAATCGCAGGAGCAAGGTCATGTGCATGCATTGTCTGCGCTTGGACTAGCACCATGCATTCAGCTTGATCTGCGCGTTGGCGAAGGAACAGGAGCTGTACTATGCTTCCACTTTATTGATGCAGCCTTACAGCTAATGCAGCAAATGGCTACATTCGCAAGTGCAGGTGTAGATGGTAAGACCTCGGAATAGAACGACAGCATAGATTATAGGTGAAGGAGTGTGATGGAGTGGCAATATTCATTACAGGCGGCGCGCGGAGTGGAAAAAGTTCATTCGCCGAGCAGCTCGCTGCTCATCGCAATAAGCGCGGGATCTATCTTGCGACATCTGAAGCGCTAGATGATGAGATGAGTGAGCGGATTAAGAAGCATCAGCTAGACCGGCAGAAGTCTAGCTTCCAGTGGCAAACGATTGAAGAGCCACTGCATATCGTCTCCTGCCTACAGAGGCTAAAAGCCGAAGCTGGATCTGATATGGAGAATACGGTTGTCCTAGTCGATTGCTTGACCTTATGGCTCAGTAATTGGTTTTTCAAGCTTGACGTGCTGCAAAATGGCAATGAAGGGTTACATGAGCAGTTCCAACGATTAGCGGATGAGGTTGCCGAGTATCCTTATCCGCTTATTCTCGTCAGTAACGAGGTTGGCGATGGCATCGTGCCTGCTGATGCATTAAGTCGTAGCTATCGTGATGAAGCGGGGCGCTTAAATGCGTTAATAGCAGAGCAATGTCAACAGGCGTTTCTTGTAACGGCAGGAATTCCTATCGAGTTAAAATCAATCGCCTATACCTTGGAGGACGAATGATCTTCTACAGTGTACATGAGCTGCTACTTATTATCGCGGCAGCCATAGTGATCGATTGGATAGTTGGTGATCCGAAATATCCGACACATCCTGTGATCTATATTGGCCGTTTAGTTAAAGGTATTGAACAGCGTATCTATAAGCAGGATATTACCTATTCCTCGAGGAATTTATTACTTAGAGGTGTTCTGCTTACGACTACCGTGCTTCTGCTAAGCTTTATCGTAATGTTCAGCCTAATTACGTTATGTCAGCTGATCCATCCGTGGCTTGGCTATGCGGTAAGCACATGGTTTATATCTACGACAATCGCGATAAAAGGATTAAAGGATGCTGCGATGCTTGTCTATATCCCGCTTCAGCAAGGGAATTTAGAGGAAGCACGCAAATACATTTCCTATATCGTCAGCCGAGATAAGGAAGTGATGGATGAGGCAGCAATTACTCGAGCAGCAGTTGAGACGGTATCGGAAAACATAGTCGATGCAGTGGTAGCACCGTTGTTTTGGGCATTGTTAGGCGGAGCATCGCTTGCGATGGTTTACCGCGCGACTAATACCTTAGATTCCATGGTCGGCTATCGCAATGAGCGTTATCTTTACTTTGGAAAATGCTCCGCGCGTCTCGATGATGTACTCAATTATATTCCTGCAAGACTAACAGGACTATTGCTCGCATTAACTTCCATTATTCTCCCTACTTATAGCTTCAAGCAATGTATTGCCGCAATGAGACAGTTTGCTCACAAGCATCCAAGTCCAAACAGTGGAATTCCTGAATCAGCAGTAGCTGGTGCTATGGGCGTGCAGTTAGGAGGACGCAATCGGTATTTTGGTGTGTGGGAGACAAGAGCGGTGATGGGATGGGAGCATCAAAAGCTAACTTCGAAACATATTAAAAAAAGTGTTATAATGTTATATAGTGTATCTATTTTAATATGGCTGGGAGTGATGCTGATGTGGCTAACGCTGAACGTGATCAAGTAAAGCAGTACGTGTATGCCTGCGTTGCTGCGTTTCAGTTTTTAACTCGTATACCAATTCCGTTAGAGGTTCCTTTCGAGAAAAAAACACTGCATCGCAGTTTGATCTTTTTTCCGATTGTCGGCGTTATTTTAGGTCTAATACTGAGTGGTTTTGCTATATTATTTAGCTTTATCGCACCACCAATACTATCTGCTGTACTTGTAGTAGGTTTATGGATTGCATTAACAGGTGGATTGCATTTAGATGGATTAATGGATACGGCTGATGGTGTATTTAGTGGGCGCAACAGAGAACAAATGCTCGACATTATGAAGGATAGCCGTGTTGGAGCATTCGGAGTAATCGCAGCATTGTTTATGTTGCTGCTCAAATTCGCAGGGCTATATTATTTGTTTCAGCAGCATGAGGAGCAGGGAGTTAGCCTTTCCTGGCTCGTGTTAGCAATTGTAGCAGCAACGATGTGGAGCCGCTGGTGGATGGTAATAAGCATTTCAAGCTGGAAGCCAGCTCGCGCCGAAGGAATGGCGAACTTATTTAATGGCGTTAAGCATCAATATATTAGTGTAATGACTGCTATTTCATTATTCGTTTATTTAATGGCATTAATGATCTATGTAATCACTACGGATGGAAACTTATATTATGTTTGGCTTTCATTGCTTATACCGATATGTACTGCTATTGTCGGTTGGTTAATTGCCAAATGGCTCAAACGTAAACTTGGTGGACTAACTGGCGATACGTATGGTGCTATGAATGAAATCGTTGAAGCATTAAACATTGTTCTCGTTGTTATCTTTATGTATCAGTTATCAGTAGGGTGATGCTATAGAAATAAGATGTGCGAGTAGCGGCTTCGCACATTTTTTATACCATTGAACAGTGAATTTGTCATGTTATGTGTAATGCATTACAATTTAGTAAACTTTGAATGTAATTTTAAGTGGGAGTGAGTAATCAGTGCTTGAACGCTATGGACATGGAGGAGATTTACGCTCCGCAGCTGAGATATATGGAATAGAAGAAGGAAAATTAATAGATTATAGTTCCAATATGAATCCGTTAGGCCCTCCTTCCTCATTTAAAGGGGTTATCGAAAATTATTGGGAGAGTATCACCACCTATCCCGATCCGGCACAACGTGATCTTTTGCAAGCGATTGCTAATAAGCATGGTGTAGACTGTAGCAATATTATCGCTGGAAACGGTGCAGCAGAGCTGATTCAGCTTGTCGTACGCTACATAAAGCCAGGTAAAGCGGCGATTTTCGTGCCATCCTTTGTTGAATATGAGCAAGCGATTCAAAAGCATGGTTGTAGCTGTGTACATATTGAAACGTATGCAGAGCAGGGCTTTATTCCAACGATGTCACAATTGCAAGCAACCATTGAAAAGGAGCAGCCTGTACTTGTGATGCTAGGCTATCCAAACAATCCAACGGGCACATTACTGCCGAAGGAGCAATTACAATATTTATTAAAAAGTGGATTATATGTTGTGATTGATGAAGCGTTTCTTGATTTTCACCCAGACGAGGAGGAGCTAAGCACCATTAGCAGCTTGGCAACCTACGAGCGTCTTTTTGTCGTGCGTTCCATGACGAAGTTTTATTCCATTCCTGGTATTCGTTTGGGCTACCTGTTAGCCCATGCTAAGCATATTAGCGCACTTAAAGCTTTGCAGGTGCCATGGAGTGTTAATTCATTAGCGCAGCAGCTAGGTGTGGAAGCACTATCACAGCAACAATTTGCCGAGCAAACGAAAAACTGGCTTAAGGAAGAAATCCCTTGGTTTAGTCATGAGCTGCAAAAGCTTGGACTTAAGCCATTCCCAACCGTAACGAATTATATATTGGTACAGCTTTCTTCTGAGCTTCGGCTTACAAGTAAAGAGCTGCAGCAGTTAATGGGTGAACGTGGAATACTTATTCGAGATGGCGGTAAATTCCGTGGTTTGGATAATTCCTACATCCGATTAGCGATCAAGGATCGAGGAAGTAACGAGAGTTTAATTCACACATTGCAGGAAGTGCTGGACAAACGGCTGCAGGAGGAATAGTTGATGAACGCTTCGAGTGCACAATTAAACGTAAGTCAGCCTTTTCGTACGCAGGGCCATGTCTTTGAGCTAGATGAGCTAGAGGCAGCAGGAGCTAATGTAAGTAGTTTATGTTATCAATCTAGCTGTATTGATGGATTGCGAATAGAATACATCGAGCCAACCATTATTATGGAAAGTGATAGAAGCTGGACAATGATGAGCAATGGTGTGCTTAATGGTGGCTTGCACCAAGGTAATGCTGCAGTAAACTATCGTGTGTCCTTGCAATATGAAAGCAGTGATCCGCAGCATGATATGGTACAGCTACTCCAGCAGAAGGGACTGCAGCCTGACCACTGTATTGGCTTTATGACCGCAGCTAAGCTGTCACATGCAGCGATCAGCGAGCTGGCGTGGGAGGATTTTTCAATCGTTGTGCTTGCAACGGCTGGGACGAGCAATGCAGCTCGTGCAGGATTGCCTCGTGAAAGCTATAAAGGTTATCATGCAGGAACAATAAATATATTTATTTGGATAAATGCAAGAATGAGTGATGCCGCAATGGTCAATGCTATTATGACGGCTACTGAAGCAAAAAGCGCAGCGTTAGCCGATCTCGCTGTTAAGGAAGCAGCTAATGGACTCATTGCAACAGGTACTTCGACAGATGCACTGCTACTTGCCGTCTCTCAAGATGTCGCATATGCTGCAGAGCATCAATATGCTGGTACAGCTACAGAGCTTGGCAGTCAGCTAGCTCAGCTTGTTTATACTACCGTCCATTTAGCTGTACGAACTCAGCGTGAGTGATCATACTTCGAGGAGAGTTCAGCACAATGAAGCAATGGCAGCATTCGATCGTTATTTCAGTGAAATGGATTAAGCAATTGTTAATGGTGATGCTACTAGTTGGGTTAGCGTTATTACTATGGAAGCCGCAGCTTAGTAGTGCTATGGAAGCTATTGATAAGTCTCCTGATGATGAGGTCAAAAGGCTAGTCTATCAAACCGAGCAAAGTAAGCTCAGTGTGAACGATGAGGCGCTAACTCTTGATCCTGCCCCAGTAATCATCAATGATAAGCTGTATATGCCCCTTAAGTTTGTCACATATTTCTTCGGTTTAAATCTGTCATATGATGCAGCTACGAAAGATGCTGTTGTAACAGGCGAAGACTTCACTTTACTGCTAAATATGAAGCAGCAACGCTTTCAGTTAAATGGTGAAGCATTTGAACAAAGCGATCTCGTGTTTGTTAGTAATGAGCGTATAATGCTGCAGCTGTCTTGGTTAAGTGAGCAGCTTGGAGCAAATTATGAGGAAAAGCTAGAGGAACATCAGATTGCGGTTACGTTTACACCACGAGAGAATAAAAGTCATGCAACCAGTGTGAATGCAAAGCCAATTGCCAAATTCGTCGTAAATAAGACTAGCTATGCAATGGGCGAAAAGATTACCTATACCAATTTAAGCTATGACCCTGACTCTGATGCAATTGCATTATCGTGGGAAGGGAAGCAGGACGCATTTTTCATACCAGGAGAGCATAAGGTGACGTTGGTCGCTACGGATCAAAATGGATATGCCAGTGAGCCGTACACTAGAACGATCGTCGTAACCAATAAGCTAGTCTTATCGGAGCTTGAGTTTAATATTGTTCATCAGCAGCTAGGATCGATTTTTGCTGCAAATGACACAGCTTTTAATGATGGCTTGTTACAGCTACCTGAGGTACGAAAGAAGCAGCGGGTTGGAGAGCAGTGCAAGCTGCTAGTAAGCGATAGTCCCGAAAACATTAAAAAGCAAGGAATTCTATATAAAGATGCAATCAATGGTTCAGCTCGATTATATGCCAATCATCTTAATGGCACAGAAAATGAGCTAGCGTTAATGATATATGCAAGTAACCGGTCATCTAAGCCTATTAAGCTAACGACTGAGCGTAAAGGGCAATCGGCCCCTTCGCAGCATGCACTGCTTGTAGGCAGTGAAGCAGTGATCGATTACTTTATTGAAGATTCGACTGAGCGCGAGGTATTGATAATACCTCCAGGTGAAACTGTCGAGTATTATCGCTTCCCGACATTACTGCCACAGTATGGGATCAATGGAATGTTTGATGTGCACAGTGACGGTGAGCTGGTCATAACCTTTGCTGCACTTACTGGGGTAGATCAGCATTCATTGGAACAGTTACCTAAACTCCCCTATAACGGTCATGTTCGCGGCAGCTTCCAGCAAGCATCATTTGTTTGGGATATATATCCAAGCAAGCGTAGTAAGCACACTGTGCAGCGACTTATGATCGGTGATGGTGCTAGCGATCCTTTCTTGCAGGGCTTTGATGCTCAGCAGAATAGAGAAGCATCGTTGTATGGTAACTATGGTGTCGTCTATGACATTAACATCCATAAGCCGCGAAGGATGGCAGTACTGCTAATGGCAAGAGGCGGCTCCTATAAAGGATCAGTACAATTGAATGGTCAGTTACTTCGCGTGCCTGTCTCGGGTATATTAGAAGCGAAGAAAGAGCTTGTGACGATTGCCAAATTAGAGGGAACGGAAAAGGTGGTCAACCTTAAGTTAATCGCACCTGCAGGCTCCTCACTGCCGATCATGTTAATTTTCTATCCGATCGATTGAGTATCAGTAAATGCATATGAATAACACCATGTGGCAAACTAATGTCATGGAGGTGTATACAGTGAGTGATAAACGACAAAGCAATGTAAGTGTTAATCCTAGTGATGAGCAGGCTGTAAGGAAGAATTTGTCCAAGCAATTTGACCACGAGTTTGCTAATGAGCCTTTGTCTGAGGCAGAGAAGCTTAATAATAAGAAAACGAAGAAGCGCCAGTAATGCTTGCAGTAAATTGTTGTAAGCCTGTAAATGTTGAGATCAGAAGCTGAATTCACTTTTGTTGTTAGACAATAGCATGACTCATAAACGAGCTCCCGTTACTGAAGCGGGGGCTTTTTACGTTACGCATTTTCTATTTTTATGTACGCCTAATGTGTCCTCCAATCATTTCGTAGACTACTTTTTCAAGTCGCCATGTAGTAAAATAAAGCATACGGCGAAATGTGCATCGCTACCCGTTTTATTTCATCAAATTATTTAGGAGGGATGTGCAGCATGGATAATCTTCTGTTATGGATTGTCGGTTATATTTTATTTCTCAATATATATCTGTACTGGTTAATGGGCAAGGATAAAGAAGCCGCGAAGAAAAATAAACCACGTATACCAGAGCGACATTTTTTTCTGTTTAGTGCGTTAGGCGGCGCAACAGGTGCATACTTGGGCATGCAAAGCCATCGTCACAAAACGAAACATCGCAGCTTTACGATTGGCTTGCCAATTATGATTGCTGCACATATGATCATCGTCATATTAATTGTAGGAGTGCTGATGTAATGGATTTACGAATGCAGTTTTTATCTTTTTTTGTTATTCAATCTGAAAGTGAACAGGGAAGCTCTGGTAGCTTCAAAGCGTTTAAGCATTACCAGACGATGGATGGTGATGATTATGAAGATAGTGCGCTAAAGCCATTTTTAGATGAGGAATTTATTAAAATTATTAAGCGTAAAGCAGAGCGACATCCCAATACGCCTAATCCGCCGACAAAGGTTGGTATGTTTATGGTGGAGCCAGGCTACGAGCTTGATAGTAATCCGAACTATAATTTGTTCCAACGTATTCGCGAGGCAGACAATAAGGAACGGTTTCATAGCTTAAGCGATGAGCTTATTCGCATCTATATGGATACATCTGCGGTGCGTGGTGGGGCGTTTATTGTGGCGTTATCAACCTTAAATACGTTTTTTGACGAGCCTTTTTTATTTGTGCTGAAATGTGATTTTGAACCTAAAATTGCTCGCATTGCCGATGAGAAGCAGCTAATCTCCGAAGTAGAAATGGCGATAAGTGCACGCAGCATTAAAAGCATTCAATATCCTCATATGGAGCAGGACGGGATGATGGAGCGCTGGGAGCTGAAAATTCATCAAGCGTCACATGCGCGGTATTTTGAGGACTTCTTAAAATATGTAAGCTATGAAAAACCAATTCCTGAAGTAATGAGTGAGCAAGTTGTAGAGATGGTGCAGCAGTTTATGGATACGAAATGGCAGGCAGTTGATGAGGAAGTTGATCATACTGCAAGTGTGGAGCGGGCACAGGAGCAGCAGGCTGTCGAAATATGGGCAGCTAGTGAGAAGCGTGAGCTGCAGGAATGGTGGAGCCCTGAGCAGGTGCAGGAAGCGAATTATAACTTGATTGCTCAGAAGGAAGATTTGACGATGAGCTTTAAGCTTGGCAATGTGACGGTGAAGGGGCTACTATCTGATTTTGGAGATAGTGTGCATATTGCGAAGCATAATGGTCGTTATGTAGCAGTGATCGAAAGTGATTTCATACAATTTGAAAAGGGAATGTCTCCGATAGAGCTGCTTGCCCCTCCACAATTAGAGGATCTATTGCCTATTATCGGAGCTGAAAAAGCTGCCCCTTCGTTCGATCAGGGGGGAAGTCATACAGAAGACTATTACGCTGGGCAAAATGAGAATTTCGAAAAGGAAAACGTCATTAAGCGCGAATATGACGATGCTCCGCCATGGTAATGGCTTACGAATAATTCAACTATGATGTGGCAACCTTAGTCATAGATGTGACTAAGGGGGCTCTCGTATGGTATTAAACATCGTTCTCTTTCTTGTGCTGCTCGTCTTGACAGCTTTTTTTGTTGCAACTGAATTTTCAATCATTCGTGTGCGTCCTAGTCGAGTGCAGCAGCTAATAGGTGAGGACGTAAGTAATGCAAAGTCACTGTTGGAGGTTACGACGAATTTAGACGGATACCTGTCTGCATGTCAGCTCGGAATTACGATTACTGCACTGGGTCTTGGTTGGTTAGGTGAGCCAACTGTCGATAAGCTGCTGCATCCGTTGTTTGCGCTGCTCCCGTTTAATGATAACATTACCTCCGTTATCTCCTTTTTAGTTGCGTTTTTGATCGTGACGTACTTACATGTCGTAATTGGTGAGCTCTCACCCAAAACGATTGCGATTGTCCAGCCGGAAGGCGTAGCGCTTAGACTATCGCCATTTATCGTATGGTTTCATAAAATTGCCTTTCCGTTTATTTGGTTACTTAACGGCTCTGCCAATTGGATTGCAAAGCTGCTGGGATATCAGTTTATCAGTGAAACGGAAGCACATAGTGAAGAGGAAATTAAGCTGATTCTCAACGATAGCTACGAGAGCGGAAAAATTAATGACTCTGAATTCGATTATATGAGCCGCATATTTGAATTTGATACTCGACTGGCGAGAGATATTATGGTTCCGCGTACCGATATGGTCTGTATTTATGTTGAGGATGATAAGGAACAAAATATAAAAACAATCATGGAGGAGCGGTATACACGATTTCCTGTAGTGCAGGGGGATAAGGATAACGTCATCGGTATATTAAATACGAAGGTGTTTCTATTTCATGCGATGAGCCATTCACAGGATGAACAGGATATTCGCGAAATGCTGCAGGCCGTTACTTCAGTGCCTGATACGATTCCAATTCGTAAGCTGCTAACGATGATGCAGCGTGAGCGCATCCATATGGTGATTCTGCTTGATGAATATGGCGGAACTGCTGGATTAATTACGATTGAAGACATTCTCGAGGAAATTGTTGGCGATATTCGTGATGAGTTTGATGCGGATGAAAAGCAGGAAATTGATCGTATCAACGAATGGCGTTATTTAGTCGAAGGACGTGCACTGATTGAAGATGTCAATGAGATGACTGGACTGCAGCTTGAAGGCGGGGAAGCGCATACGATCGGTGGATGGCTTTATCAGCTTCAGCCGAATTTGCAGGAAGGCGTGTCGTGGAAGTACGATTCAGCCACATTTATTATACGTGAACGTGACGAAAACCGAATTCGCAGTATTGAAATTATTGTAGAAACCGATGAAAAGGATATGACTGAGCTCGGTCATGCATAGAATAGAAAGCGTACAAGCATTATTGTCGCTTTCTATTTTTTTATTTTAACTTTTCAGGGGGAATATTCTATGTTCGAGCTTATTTCTGCGATAATTATGGGCATTGTTGAGGGACTGACTGAGTTTTTACCTGTATCCTCGACAGGGCATCTTATTTTAACTGCGCATTTGTTAGGTTTTGATGGAGAGCGCGCCAAAACCTTTGAGGTCGTCATTCAATTTGGTGCAGTGCTCGCTGTACTGGTGCTATATTTTAAGACGTTCCTGCGAATTCTAACCTTTAAGCTGGGTCAAGGCATTAACTTTATACATATTGTCCTTGCGATGCTACCAGCTGGTGTCATTGGCGTTGCAGCACATTCACTAATTAAGCAATATTTATTTGGTCCGCAAACGGTTTTGATCGGCTTAGTGCTGGGCGGCGTGTTAATGATCATCGCAGATCGCAGTAAGCGTGCCGTTACGGCTGAAGATTTAGATGATATTACGTACAAACAAGCGTTTCTAATCGGTTGCTTTCAAATTTTAGCGCTATGGCCAGGGTTCTCGCGCTCTGGATCAACGATATCCGGAGGAAGACTTGTAGGTACAAGTCAAAAGGCTGCTGCTGAATTTACGTTTATCGTTTCTGTTCCAATTATGGGGGGAGCGAGCTTACTTGATTTAATAGAAAATCGTGCTGGATTAACTGGTCAAGATTTACCGTTGTTTCTTATTGGTTTCTGTGCAGCCTTCATTGTCGGGATGCTGGCGGTTGTAACATTCGTCAATCTGATGAAAAAGCTCAAGTTATCCTGGTTTGCCTATTATCGCTTTGTGTTAGCTGCAATCTTTTTTATTATCCTGTTCTAATTAACGGCATTAACAAATATTGAGAAAAAGAAATAGCAACAGCTTGCTAGTGCAGGCTGCTGCTTTATTAAAGACTAGATCGTCATGCTATAGGTCTGCCTGGAAGAAGCTCGTATGCTCATTTCTTATCAGACTGACTCTCCGCAGCTCCTTGCCATAAAACACTTATCGTTTCCTCAACCAGCTGATCTAACGGAATAGGGCGCAGGCTAAGATGATTTTTCATCGTCAATATCGCTGTGAATAGATGTGCTAATATTACAGGTGAATGCTTGGACGAAACCTCGCCCTGATCAATCGCCTGCTGAAATGCAGTAATTAGCGCTTCTTCTAGGTTACCTTCCGCTTGACGAATTTCTGTAATTTGCTGTTCATCCAATTCCTTAGAGGCATCACGCATCATCGATTCAAAATCAAGATGGGCATTGCTCATTTGTCGAAAAGCAATTTTCGTGAGCTTTTCTTTTAATGAGCCATCCTCTTGTAGAATGACCATCGTCGATTTATGGGCAATGCCAAGCACGTAAGTCAAGCAGGCGGTAAATAAGCTTGCTTTGTTATTGAAATAGTAGTATACACTCGCTTTTGTTATACCACATTGCTTAGCGACCAGCTCTAAGGATACATTTTCATAGCCAATTTCCATAAATAAAAAGCTAGCTGTACGAAGTATATTTATTTTTGTCTCGGAATTTTGCAGCTTCGGCCTGCCTGGCTTGCGCTTTTTTGGTTGATCTTGCATAACATTTATCCTTTCATACAATAGTCAAAAATAAGCATTGCTAAAAAAGCTAACTAAGAGCTATAATTAATTAACCGAACGGTATATAAAAATAATTATTGAAGGAGAGAACGATAATGCTTCAAAAAATAACTTCCTGCTTTACTGGAAAAGTAAGCAGATGGGTAACCCTCGTTGCATGGATTGTCCTTGCTGTTGTATTAACCTTAACATTACCAAGCTCGAACGACAAGGTGCAAAATAATGCCGAGAATTTACCAAGTGATTCGCAATCAATTGTTGCAGCGGAGTTGCTGGAACAATATTTCCCCAATAACTCAGGAGTACCAGCTTTACTGCTTTATCAACGCGAGGGCGGATTGTTAGAAACCGACTACGCTGCATTACAGGGCTTAGCTGAGAAGCTAACGGATGCACCGCTACCTAATCAGGCAGCCATCATCCCATTGCATAAAATTCCGGCGATGGTATTACCAAGCATGGCTTCAGAGGATGGAAGCACATTTATCGTAGCGATCAGCTTTGAAGCTGAGACTGAAACTGAAATTCTAAAGGAAAACCTGCTTACTATTAGGCAAGAGCTCAATGAGCTTGCAGGCACAGATTTATTTGCCGCAGAGCTGGAAGACGGTTTATTTGCTCGTATTACAGGACCTGTCGGAATCGCCGTAGATGCGACTGGATTATTTCTAAATGCAGACATCGCGCTATTGATCGCGACAGTATTGCTCGTGCTAATTTTGCTATTGCTTATTTATCGTTCACCATTACTGGCAATTATACCACTAATCGGTGTTGGATTCGCTTATCTGGTGACAAGTCCGTTGCTTGGCTGGATGGCAGATCAAGGATGGATCGCGATTGATTCACAGTCAATCAGCATTATGACGGTTCTATTGTTCGGAGCGGGCACAGACTACTGTCTATTCTTAATTACTCGTTATCGTGATGAGCTAAATGATGAGCGCAATACGGTAACTGCATTAACGAAAGCGTTCAAAGGTGCGTCTGGAGCAATTGCGATGAGCGGTTTCACGGTCGTAATGGCATTGCTCGTGCTATTGCTGGCGAAATACGGCTCAAGTCATCGCTTTGCTATACCGTTCTCATTGTCGATCTTAGTAATGGGTATTGCAAGCTTATCACTTGTACCAGCGATACTTGCCATTCTAGGTCGAGCATCCTTCTTCCCGTTTGTACCACGAACGGAGGAAATGGAAAGAGAGCGTGCTGCAAAACGTAATAAACCAGTGAAGCCACGCAAAGAGCAGCATCGTTTCTGGAAAAAAATCGGTACCATTGTAACAGAAAAGCCTTGGCCAGTCATCGTAACGACGCTTGTTATATTGATCGGCCTTGCGTTTGTAGCAACAGGTACACAATATAAATACGATTTATTATCTTCGTTCCCAGAGGATTTAGAATCTCGTGAAGGATTTAAAGTGATTGGTGAGAAGTTTAGTGAAGGTGAGCTTGCTCCAATTACTGTATTGACGAAGTCGGTCGATGCAAGCAGCGTAGGTGAAGTTATTAGTCAAAATGAACTTGTCCATCACGTATCCGAAGCTACAACAAGTGAAGTGGATGATCAATTTAACTCGTTCACTGTAACGTTAAATATCGATCCATATTCGAATCAAGCGATGGATTATATTGCAGTGCTGGATGAAGAATTGAATGGAGTAGCTGGCGAAGGAAACTACTGGATTGGCGGTCAAACAGCCCAGCAATATGATACTCAGCAGCTTACAGTGCGTGATAACTACATTGTTATGCCAGTCGTTATTGCTCTAATTGTATTGCTATTGCTAGCCTATTTACGTTCGATTGTTGCGACATTCTATCTCGTTGTAACCGTGTTGATTTCATTTGCAGCATCACTGGGCTTAGGCTGGATTATTCTACACCATATGATGGGCTACGATGCGATTCAAGGTGCGATTCCGTTATATGCATTCGTCTTCCTAATCGCACTAGGTGAGGACTATAACATCTTTATGATCTCAGGTATATGGAAACGTGCAAAACGTATGCCGCTTAAGCAAGCGATTAAAGAAGGTGTTGGTCAAACAGGTGAGGTTATTAGTAGTGCTGGACTAATTTTGGCAGGTACATTCTTTGTCCTATGTCAAATGCCAATTACGATTCTTGTGCAGTTTGGTGTTATTACAGGTATTGGTGTACTGCTTGATACATTTATTGTGCGTCCGTTCCTTGTACCTGCGCTTACTCAAGTATGTGGTAAATGGTCTTTCTGGCCGAGCAGGCTTAAAGGCGAGGTAGAGCGTAACTAACTGGTAAGCTTCTAGAATAGTTGTAACTTTTGTCCCCTCTTTTACGTTTATTGTGATAGATAAACGAAAGAGGGGATTTTAGTGTGGAATAATAAAAGGCATTTATCACTGCTGCTGCTTTTTGTGCTTATAGGTCTAATCACCTTCGGTACAGTCGGCACAGAGAAAGCCTATGCTTGCTCTTGCTTGCCTTATGTCAACTATACCACTGCACTTCAAGACAGCAGTCATGTGTTAGATGCTACCGTTGTGAATAAAAACCAGCTAAAGGATGGTAATGTCGAAGTCGTGTTATCCGTAGCGGCAAAGTGGAAGGGGGAGGCTGAGCTTTCGATGACTGTCATTACAGCCTCTGATTCAGCAGCTTGCGGATATGAGTTTGACATTGGCAAGCGATATGCAGTGTTCACCAATGAGCAAGAAGGGAAGCTTCATGTTTCCTTGTGCAGCGCCACTACGCCAATTGCCGATGATTCACCGATATTCGAAGAATTAGGAAGCCCTGAAGAGCTTTCCTTTACCCGTGACGATGATGGGATAACTACAACAACGGCAAAAGTAGAGAGTGGTGAGAGTGGTAACGAGCCATATCATCCCGATCAAATTAAAGAGTCCGTTACCTCAGATGAGCTTGAGCAAAAATTAGCACAACAGAAGTCCTCGCTCATTATACTGTTTGTCGTTGTTGGAGGTCTGCTAATCGTGGGTGCTGGAGCATTGCTGTTGATTCGTAATAGACGATAGCGGGTTAAGCTGCAATAAAATAATAGAGTAACCAGAAGTTGATGCCTGCTAGGAGCGCGGTTATGAATGTAAACAATCCGAAATGCTTACTTCGATCAACGATCGCTTTAATACTGTTCAAGAAGAAGATAAAGAACAATGCCATTGTAATAGCTGCAAAAAGGTCCATTAATTCAACTACTTTCAAGATAGAGTAATATCGAAAGTGTAATTGTTGTGTTGAGATGCGTATAGCTGTAAATGTTGGGAAGCTGAACTTAACAACGGTATTCTTGACAAAGCAAAGGGGCAGATATCGGTTCTGCCCCTTTGTTTTATGAGTAGGTTGATTCAATTCGTAGCTTATCGTTACTTAGAAAATAATAATAAGGATCGCTACGAGCGTTGTAACGGTTAAACCGAGTAAAACAGGCTTAATGTTACGGCGAGCAAGCTCAAATGGACTTACACCGCAAATGGCTGCTGCAGGGATTAGCGCCCATGGTATGATTGTACCGCCACCAACCCAAATTGCGGCGATTTGTCCAAGTGCCGTTAACGTGGCTACACCTGTTCCAATCGCATTGCCAAACAATAGTGCGATCGAGCCTACTAACGAGATACCAGAGAAGCCTGAGCCATCTAAGCCAGTAATCGCTCCAACAACAGTCAGTGTAACGCCCGATACTGTTTCATTTATCGGTACATAATGTGCCAACGCCATTCCTAGATCGTTAACAATGCCTGCGGATAGCTCAGGAAGCTTTTCGCCGAATAGGGCGAAGAATCCGCTATCTCCAAGATAGAAAAAGGCGGCGATCGGAATGACCGGACCAAAAACTCTAAAACCGAACAGGAAGCCGTCAATCAAATACTTCGTTGCTTGCTCTAATCCTGCGCCGCGGTGAGAAAGTATGGTGATGATGACCATAAGCAGAATTGCGGTTCCACCTACCAGTGCAGTTGCATCCCCACCTTGTAAATTAAGCATAAACATCGCAACAACGTCTAACGCAAAGCAGATCGGTATGATAACAGCAAGCAGGCGTTTAATAGGTAATGAGAGGTGATCTGCAACCTCATCTTGTTCCTTAGATTCAGATGCGGTGCTTTCAATAATTCCATCTCGCCAAGTGCCTTTACGAATATCGCGTTTCATAAACCAATAGGCACTGATCGTTGTCACTAACCCCATCGTGATGACGAGTGGGATACTTGCACTCATAACTTCGCTCACAGGTAGCCCAGCAGCGTCAGCAGTAAGCTTAGGTGCGCCTTGAATAATGTAGTCACTAGATAAGGCAATACCGTGACCGAACAGGTTCATCGCTACTGCAGCGCCTAGCACTGGCAAGCCAACGCGGGTGGCAACTGGAAGCAGCACTGCACCTATTAACGCAACTGCAGGTGATGGCCAGAAAAACCAAGAGACGACCATCATCATAATCCCAATACCCCAGAAGGCTAATGCTGGCGTTTTCATAAATGATGTGAACGGCTTAACCATCAGCTCATTAATACCTGTGCGTATGAGCACCCGACTTAATGCAACGATGATGGAGATGATGAGAATAGTACCGAGCAACTCTTTAATGGCATAAATAAAACTGTTAAATACACCACTGATCGAGCCTTCAAGCGTAAGTGTTGCTAGTGCGCCTAATGTAACGATGGCTGCTATACAGATTAACGTCGTATCCTTGCGCAAGATCATAAACGCAATAATTGCGAGAACGAAAAATAAATAAATATAATGGATTGCGGTTAATTCGAAGACCATATTAATCGACCTTCTTTCGCATTAAATTACACCGATTGCTAGGTGTATGCATAGTGTATGCAGCTGCCTAGCTAGTGGTTAATAGGTTGCATACCTCTAAGTAAAATGGTTGCTTGCATTGTAAACATAGACATGCTATGTTACTTTATGATGTCTGATTTGCAATGAGTGGGAGGAACAAAGGAATGAAAGTAAACATCATTCAGGCAGGGATGACGTATTCGAAGGAAGATGGCTATGTCGGCAATGTGCATTTTGAAGTCGAAGGGCATCAGCAAGGATACGAGATTACACTGCAAAGTAAACGTGGAAATGATTGGGGCTATGGATTGTTCTTCTTATCTGGCTCAGGTAATGAGGAGCAATTGCTTGAGGTAGAGGATGAAATCGAAGAAAACGATGAGCTATTCGATCAATTAATCGAAGCTGCGAAGTCTGCACTGCAACAGTAGACGTACGGCTGCTTTCATCTGTTGAAGACATAAAATAGCCGTATCAAATGTGGCTTTGATACGGCTGCTTATTTTCTAGGTTGTTTCGTTGCTGTCAGTTTTTTTGCGGCGCATTTGCATCTTACGAACAAAAATTAATATGAGCAATAATCCTATAATCGTCAGAGCTACATAAAACGACGTTTCATAACGATTAATTGTACGAATAAGATCTGGTATCTGATCACCGACGAAATGTCCTAATGTAAAATAAATGGCTGTCCATAGAAATGCTGCTGGAAACCCGATAAGCATAAAACGAGTAAAGCGTAGTCGGTTTACTCCCATAATGTATGGAGTGGCATGTCGTAAAAATGGAAGAAATACGCTTAATGGAACAGCGTATACGCCATGCTTTTCAACAAGCCGTTGCGATTTTTCATAGATCGCTCCAATATTTTGTTTTTTTGAAAACCATTTGCTCAGCTTACTGCTTGTGAATCTACCTAGACTATAGTTGAAGGACATTGCTGAGCACATGCCTAGTGCAAGCATTAAGTAAGCCATAAACTCAGTTAACAAGCCATTTTCAGCTAATGCGCCACCAGTTAGAGCTACAGCCTCGTTCGGAATGGGCAGACCTATTAAGCCAAGACAAAGGACTAAAAATAAGGCGAGCGGACCAAAATATTCGATAATTTCTAACAATAAGTCGTAACCCACGATCATTCTCCTACAGTTTAGTATGTAAATTATTACACAATCTACCAAGCTATTTAACGAGTTTGGAGATCAAAAGGTTTCAAACATTTGAGAAAGGATGTCGTCAATGTTTAAGGATTCAAAATTGAATGTTGTCATTGCACTCTATTTGGCGACGTTTCTCGCAGCTATTGAGGGAACCATTGTGGCAACTGCGATGCCGATCATTATTGCCGATTTAAAAGGCGCACATTTGTATAGCTGGGTAAATACGGTCTACATTTTAGCTATGGTTGTTGCCACACCACTTTTTGGTAAGCTGTCTGATATATATGGCAGAAGAAAGCTAATCATGATTGGTACGATCGTCTTTTTACTCGGTTCAGCGCTATCTGGTATTGCTTGGAGCATGGGCGCATTGATCATTTTTCGTTTGATACAAGGTCTTGGTGGAGCAGCATTAATGACACTGCCAATGATTATTATAACTGATTTATACGATCTTGAGCAGCGTTCCAAGATTCAAGGCTGGTTATCCAGCATTTGGGGGATTGCAGGGATACTTGGACCACTTGTTGGTGGATTACTCGTTGATTTCGTCTCCTGGCGCTCTGTTTTCTATCTGAATGTACCATTTGCCTTCGTTGCGCTTGTGCTGCTTTATAAATTTTTACCGAAGCAAACAGAACGTAAGCAGGTCAAAATCGATTTTGCGGGTATTTTCACCTTCTCCAGCGGAATTATTTTACTACTATTTGGCTTAACGCAATTTGCTGAAAGCGAAGGTGGTAGTATTCGCATACTATATGGACTATTAATTCTAATCGGAATCGTATTACTTATGTTGTTCCGTAAGATTGAGCATAACAAGCCTGAAGCATTTATGCCACTGGAAATATTCCGCAGTCGACAATTTTTGTTCGTACTCATTAGCGGTTTAGTTATTAGTATTATTAATGTGGCCATTATTTTTTATATTCCGTTATGGATGCAGCATGTAAATCATACCTCTGCCCGATTGTCAGGAAGTGTGATGATTCCGTTGTCGATCATGTGGCCAATTGGCTCCATTGTAGCGGGTAATCTAACCATTAAGCTAGGCATTAAAAAGATGATCTTGATTGTCAGTCTGTTCCTATGTCTAGGAAGTATTGGGATGGCTACCATCGGTTTAGAAACATCTTATTGGCTTGTTATGTTATATAGCGCGTGTTCTGGATTCTCCTTCGGTGTTTTGTTAACGGCATTAATGATCTTGTCGACGATGATTGCATCTGAACGTATTCGTGGTGCTGGAATGTCTGCCGTACAGCTATTCCGTTCAATTGGACAAGCGGTAGGTCTCGTGATTTTTGGCTTATTCCTATATAGTGATACAGAAAATGCCCAATATTCATTGCATTTGCATGAAAGCTTACATCTGATCTTTATGATGGTAGCTGGATTTTCAATTTTGCTAAGTGTGTACATGATATGGATTGCCTGGACAGAGAAAGGTGAGTATCGCTCATTTTACGAAGGAAAGGCTGTTATAGCAGGGAAGCAACAAAAGAGAACAAATAAGCGATAGATTTGCATAGTTAGGAGAATGGAAAATGGAATTTAGACCATGTATTGACCTACACGATGGTAAGGTTAAGCAAATAGTAGGAGAAACTTTAAATACCGAGCTTATTGAAAATTTCGTATCTCATCATGATTCAACGTATTATGCCGAGCTGTTCAAATCTGACGGCTTACGTGGTGGGCATGTCATTATGCTTGGACCTAACAATGAACAGGCTGCTAAGGCGGCGCTATCGGCTTACAAGGGCGGTCTACAGGTTGGTGGTGGCATCAATGCCGACAACGCTCAGCAGTACCTAGAAGCAGGCGCATCCCATGTTATCGTTACTTCATATATTTTTAAGGATGGTCAGTTGAATTGGGATCATTTGCACAACATTGTGGACAAAGTGGGAAAAGATCGACTTGTTATTGATTTAAGCTGTAAATCACGTGATGGTCGCTGGTATGTTGTAACAAATCAATGGAAGCAATTTAGCGATTTCGAAGTGAATCAAGAAAATATAACGAAGCTGGAGCAATACTGTGATGAGCTGCTTGTACATGCGGTTGATGTGGAAGGTAAGCAGTCTGGAATTCAGCAAAGCTTAGTGCGTGATCTAGCTGCGTGGACAAGTATTCCGACAACCTACGCAGGTGGGGCACGTTCATTAGAGGATATTGAACTGTTCTATCAGCTAAGCGGCGGTAAGCTAGGATTAACGATTGGCAGTGCATTATCAATCTTTGGCGGTGCATTAGAATATAAGGATGCACTAGCTGCATTTCGTACATTCGATAACTAAATAAGCTGTGATAAAGCTGCATTCTAATTGTCAGTAGCAGGCAATGGGGTGCAGTTTTTTTGTGTGGAATATAGCATTACGTCATGTGATAGAATTATAACTTGACTGTTTAAATAGTAATGATTACAATTAACTAAAAGTAATTATTACGATTAAGGTGAGATGGGAGAGAATTATGAGAGAATTAATTCCAGTAACTGTATTGAGTGGCTATTTAGGTGCGGGCAAAACAACGATACTGAATCATGTGCTGCACAATCGCGAAGGACTAAAGATAGCGGTTATCGTTAATGATTTAAGCGAGGTTAATATCGATGGTGGAATCATTAAGCAGGGTGGTGCATTGGCACGTACTGAGGAGAAGCTAGTGGAGATGTCCAACGGTTGTATTTGCTGCACACTTCGTGAGGATTTATTAGTGGAGGTACAGCGTCTTGCAAGCGATCATGAGCTTGATTACATTTTAATTGAATCAACTGGTGTTGGGGAGCCAATTCCTGTCGCCCAAACTTTCTCCTATGTTGATGAGGAGCTAGGAATTGACTTGACGCAATTTTGCCGTCTTGATACGATGGTAACTGTTGTCGATGCCTATTCGTTCTGGCACAATTTCTCGTCAGGTGAATCGTTATTAGATCGTAAGCAGGCTGTTGATGAAGGAGATACACGCGAAGTAGTTGATTTGTTAATTGATCAGATCGAATTTTGCGATGTACTGATCTTAAATAAATGTGATCTAGTTACTGAGGACGAGCTAAATAAATTGCAAGCTGTTATTGCAAAGCTTCAGCCGAGAGCTAAAGTCATCCGCACTTCCCATGGAGAGATTGATCCTAAAGAAATATTACATACCGGTCGTTTTAATTTCGAGGAAGCTAGTCAAGCTGCCAATTGGCTATATGAATTGAATCATGATCATACGCCAGAAACTGAGGAATACGGAATTGGTTCATTTGTCTATGAGCGACAGCGACCATTTCACCCAGAGCGGCTTCTGAACTGGCTCAGTGAGTGGCGAGAGGAGATTTTAAGAGCTAAGGGGATTGTCTGGCTAGCCTCACGTAATACGATGGCACAGAGCTTCAGCCAAGCAGGTCCTGCTATTTCATTTGGGCCAGCTGGTCAGTGGGTTGCTGCCTTGCCTAAAATGCTGCAGGAGCGTATATTAAACGACGAGCCCGAGCTTAAGAAGCATTGGCATGAGCAATACGGTGACCGAATCAACAAGCTGGTGCTAATTGGGATTGATATGGATCGTGAAGCAATTATCTCCGAGCTGGATCATTGCTTATTAACAGGTGATGAAATGAAGAGCGATTGGAATAGCTTTGAGGATCAATTTCCGAATCAGATCGAAATCGGCTAGATTATATAGTGGTGAAGACAACGGTGTGGTGTATAAACAACATTACACCGTTGAATTATGTCAGCATATAACTCAATCCAACTAAGTCTTATACATTTTCGAAATAATAACTAAAAATCAATATGTTATCTTAGTTCAACTATCCATAAAAATAATTATGTAAACTTTATAGCGAATAAAATTGTTTTGGTGAAAGGTGAAGCTTTTCACGGCTAGCCAAAAAAGAATTCTAATAAAAAATGCGAAAGCTAAAATAAATTGTAACCTGACAAACTTTTCAATCATACGTTGGTGGAGTAGGCTAATATATTAAGGATTGACACAGCAGATACTTTTTGACTACATTATATCTAGCTATATTACACATATTGCTTGTCATAGTTGGCATAATTATGAGAGTAGCAATTTTTACTTAATGAGTAAATGAGAAAGCAGTAAATTGAAGTTGAAGGGGTTACTGTATGATTAGTGCAATGATCGGTAGTTTTATATCAGCGATGGCGACAGTTCTTGGTGCATTACCGTTATTGTTCGTTAACAAGTTATCTGAAAAGTGGAAGGATATACTCGTCGCTTTTACAGCAGGTATTATGGTGAGTGCAACAACATTCGGATTGATTCCACAAGCACTCAGTGAATCTACATTGTGGATATTAACAGTCGGCTTACTGGTAGGTATATTGGTTCTGGACTTAATAGAAAAAAATGTCCCGCATATCGATGTTGAACGCTATAAAGGCATTAAGCAATTTGATACAAAGTCACTGCTCGTTATTATCGCTCTGTTTATTCATAACATTCCTGAGGGCTTAAGTACTGGCTTTAGTTATGCAAGTGTTAATGAAGGATTAGGTCCAATGATCGCCATCGCGATAGGCGCTCAGAATGTTCCTGAAGGTCTAATATTAGCAGTCTTTTTAATGCAATCGAAGGTAAGTAAGCTAAAGGCATTACTAATCGTCGCAATAACAGGACTGGTTGAGGTTGTTTCTGCTGTTGTCGGTTATTTTACGGCATCGTATATCTCGGTTTTAATCGGATTCGGATTGTCCTTTGCAGCTGGTGCAATGCTCTTTATCGTATACAAAGAGCTTATACCAGAAACGCATGGTCACGGCTACGAGCGCCCAGCAACCTACTCATTTATTTTCGGACTAATTGTGATGATCTATATTAGTTACTTTTTCGGTTAATTAGATTATCGTCTTTTCTTGAAGGAGAGAAGCTTTCTCCAATTCAAGAAAAGGCGATTTTTTATTGTGATAAGGATGGACAAGTCGAGAGGACAGAGCAGTACAGGTATGCATATGTTTGTTACATAAATTGATTAAATACGGCTTGCGATGAGGAAGAGAAGGTTTGAAAGGAGGTATCATATTAGTGAAATGATGGTTACGACCAAAACTTTTCCAATATGGCGAAAACAATCAATGACCATAAAAGCTAACAACATAGATTGCACACCTTATGACACCTGCCGCATCATACATAAAAATAATTATGTTAACTTGTATGATTGAAAAATATTTAAGTAAAACAATCAACCGCAAATCGTACTAGCGCAACTTCCATAAATTTCAAATGCAGCTCGGTTGACATATACCCCTAGGGGTAGTAATATCGTTAATATAAAATAACTAAAGCTGAGGTGACACAATGGAATACGATGCTAAAGTATTGGCAAGAGTTAAAAAGCTCGAAGGACAGCTTAGAGGCATTGTGCGCATGATGGAAGAAAAAAAAGATTGTAAAGAAGTTATTACTCAGTTGAGTGCTGTTCGCTCAGCAGTTGATCGTTCCATCGGTGTCATTGTCACTGAGAATTTGGTTGATTGCTTGTCTAAAGAAGGCCTAGAAACCGTAGATAAAAATGAAATTGTTAAGCAAGCAGTAGATTTATTAGTAAAAAGTCGTTAAGACTTTTTATTTTTGATTATTTTTATACCCATAGGGGCAGGGGGATGTTATGGAGAATAAAAAAACTACAATCGTTTTATTTAGCGGAGATTACGATAAAGCGATGGCAGCTTATATTATTGCCAATGGAGCAGCGGCTTATGATCATGAGGTGACCATTTTCCATACCTTTTGGGGTATTAATGCGTTACGAAAGCAAGAAAATGTCTATGTAAAAAAAGGATTTCTCGAAAAAATGTTTGCCAAAATGATGCCTCGAGGTGCTGAAAAGCTAGGGATATCGAAATTACAAATGCTTGGTATGGGGCCTAAAATGATTAAGCATGTAGTGAAGAAGCATAACGCACTTACATTAACTCAATTAATTGAGATGGCTCGTGAGCAGGACATTAAACTAGTTACCTGTACGATGACGATGGATTTATTAGGCTTGCAGAAGGAAGAACTACTTGATGATATCGAGTATGCAGGAGTAGCAGCGTACTTAGCTGATGCTGAAACAGGGAATGTGAATTTATTTATATAAATGTTAACTGGAGAAAGAGGAGATTTGTAATGAAAACAATGACTGCAGAAGAGGTACATTCTAAATTAGTTGAAGGCGAAAAGCTAAACATACTTGATGTTCGAGAGGTTGACGAAGTAAAAACTGGGCATATCCCAGGTATCATTCATATACCACTGGGCTTACTTCCGTTTAAGCTGCAAGAGCTTGATAAGCAGCTTCCTTATATCGTCGTTTGCAGATCAGGCGGTCGAAGCCAACAAGCTTCAATGTTATTGCAGTCTTATGGCTATGAAGTAACGAATATGGTTGGCGGTATGCAAGAGTGGCCAGGTGAAACCGTGTAAGTATATTTTTTTACAATAAATAATACCCACAGGGGTATATTTGGAGGGACATACATGATTAAATCAGATGTTCAATTAGATGCAAAAGGCTTAGCCTGTCCTATGCCAATCGTAAGAACCAAGAAAGTGATGGCAACAGTGGAGGAGGGGCAGGTATTAGAGGTGCAAGCCACCGACAAGGGTTCAGTCGCTGACTTAGCTGCATGGTCCAAAACAGTAGGCCACCAATATATCGGCTCTACAGAGGATAGCGGAGTGTTCTACCACTATATCCGCAAAGGGAAGGAAGAAGAATTGACAGCTTCTGCATCAACTAAAACGATATCTGTAAATGATGCGATGAATGGCTCAGGGATCTTATTAGACGTTCGAGAAGAAGCCGAATATAAATTTGGTCATATCCCAGGTGCGATATCAATTCCAATGCGTGAGCTTACTCAACGTATGAACGAGCTAGATAAGGAGCAAACCATTTATGTGATTTGTCGTAGTGGAACAAGATCTGATCTAGCTGTGAGACAGCTCGAGGATGCGGGGTTTACGAAAACCTATAATGTTGTGACTGGAATGATCTCATACAACGGACCACTAAATAAAGAGATCTAAGGGGGGATGAAGTATGGTAACGGCTTGGCAAGCAAAGGATGTTGCTCGAAAAGTAATTAGACAAGAAAAGCTATTTATTTTGGATGTTCGGAATAGTGAAGCATTTGCTGATTGGAAAATCGAGGGCAAGCAATTTGAATATATAAATATTCCTTACTTTGAGCTTTTAGACGGTGCGGAGGAGCTATTGCCTAAGCTGCCCAAAGATATTGAAATATTAGTTATTTGTGCAAAGGAAGGCTCATCCATTATGGTGGCAGAAATGCTTTCAGATGCTGGACTAGACGTCGCTTATTTAGCTGGTGGAATGAAATCATGGTCTACCTATATTGAGCCAATAAAAATCGGTAATCTAACTGGTGGCGGTGAACTCTATCAATTTGTACGACTTGGTAAGGGTTGTTTATCGTATATGGTTCTGTCAGATGGAGAAGCAGCAGTAATTGACCCTGTTCGCTTTACTGAGGTCTACACACATTTTGCGGCGGATAAAAAGGTAGTAATCAAATATGTGTTCGATACCCATTTACATGCAGATCATATTTCAGGTGGGAAAGAATTGGCACTATTAACTGGAGCGAACTACTTTTTGCCAGAGAAGGATGCTGAGGACGTCGTATTTGATTATAATCCACTTGAAAATGGGTTATCAATATCATTAGGCAAATCCCCTGTCGCTGTCCAGCTTACCGCTATTTATTCACCAGGGCACACAATTGGTTCATCCTCAATCATTGTTGACGGTCAATATTTGCTGACTGGAGATATTTTATTTATCGACTCGATTGGTCGTCCTGATTTAGCAGAGGTAGCTCAGGATTGGGTAGAAGATTTACGAGAAACACTTTACAAGCGATATCGTCAATTAGCTGAGCATTTAATTGTATTGCCTTCACATTTTATGATTATCGATGAATGTAACGAAGATGGCAGTGTGGCCAAACGACTAGGTGAATTGTTTCATGTAAATCATGGACTTAATATTGAGGATGATACTGTTTTTCATTCCGTAGTCATCGATAACTTGCCGCCTCAACCGAACGCATATCAAGAAATAAGACAGGTTAATATGGGAAGACTGGCTCCAACTCAAGAAGAAGCTATAGAAATGGAAATTGGACCTAATCGCTGTGCAGTTCGATAATTAGGTAAATGGATTGCAGTGACAGTTTGTTCTGAGCTCTACATTGAGCACTTGCTGTTACTTGGTTAGAAAGAAGGAAGCTTATGGATGTGTCTTTTAATTTTATTATTGTCATTTTTGCGATAGGATTCGTTGGGTCATTTCTATCGGGTATGCTTGGTGTCGGCGGTTCTATTATTAAATATCCATTGCTATTATATATCCCACCGTTGTTTGGAATAGCAGCATTTTCAGCCCATGAGGTAACTGGCATTAGTGCGATTCAAGTGTTGTTTGCTTCCTTCGCTGGCGTATGGGGGTATCGCAAGGGTGGATTTCTAAACAAAGAGCTAATTATTTATATGGGCGCAGCAATATTATTGGGCAGTTTTATAGGCAGCTACGGCTCAGGAATGCTTACAGAAGATACTATAAATATCGTGTATGGCGTTTTAGCGATTATCGCTGCGATTATGATGTTTATGCCTAGAAAGCAAGTCGATGAAGTACAGCTGCCGCTAGTATTCAACAAGCGATTAGCAGCGGTATTAGCCTTAATTGTAGGGATTGGTTCAGGGATCGTTGGTGCAGCAGGTGGATTTTTACTTGTGCCGATTATGCTAACTGTATTAAAAATTCCTACGAGAATTACTATTGCAACAAGCTTAGCAATTACATTTATATCCTCGATTGGTGGAAGTGTAGGTAAAATTATGACTGGACAAATACAGTATTGGCCAGCATTTATTATGATTATTGCTAGCTTAATTGCAGCACCTCTAGGAGCAAAGCTAAGTCAGAGGTTAAAAGTTAAGCTGCTGCAGCTGCTGCTTGCGTTATTGATTTCTGCTACAGCTATTAAAATATGGGTAGATTATTTGTTGTAAATGAGGAATCTGAACTAAAATTCACGAGATCAGCTAGTGCAAAGCAAGCTATTGACAAAAAACATCTCCACTCCTATACTTCCATTATATGTATATAGGAGGTGGGCCGATATCTATGGAGAGAATTGCAGTTATTTCTGATATTCATGGCAATGTTCCTGCGTTGGAAGCTGTACTTAAAGATATTCATGACAGAGGAATAAGCCGAATTTTTTGTTTGGGAGATTTAATCGGCAAAGGCCCTAGCTCTGATATTGTCGTTGATACGATTAAAGCAACTTGTGAACAGGTTATACAAGGCAATTGGGAAGTCTATATAACGAAAACTAATAAGGAAGACATCACTGTTACCTGGCATCAAAACAGATTAGGTGATGAAAGATTAGATTATTTAAGAAACTTGCCGTTTTCCATCGAGTTTTATCTTAGTGGCAGATATGTTAGATTAGCTCATGCATCACCTAGAAGCCTTTTTGAAAGAATTCATCCTCGGTCTACACTAGAGTCAAGATTATCATTGTTCGAGTACTCAGAGCTTTGTCAGAATCCAATACAAGCAGATATATTTGGATATGGTGATATTCATAATGCCTATATTCAAAATTTGACCGGCAGCACATTGTTTAATGTAGGCAGCGTCGGAAACCCGCTTGATATTACACAAGCGTCGTACGTTATTCTTGAAGGTAACTATAATGCTAAGGAGCTGAGCCCTTATAGTATTCAGTTCGTTAGAGTACCTTATGATATTGAATTATCGATCCAGCAAGCGAAAGAAGCGAATATTCCGTTTTTGGAGGAATACTGCACGGAATTAAGAACTGCAGTATATCGAGGCTTGAAGAAATCTTGAAAATGTATTTGGTGAACATGTCTGAAATGCGTGAAGATTATTGATAGTAGTTGGTAGTTAGATTTTGGGAATAAGTTCGAAATTAATCAAGAGTCAGATTCAGCCAGTGATAAATGACAAAGTAATAAAGTTAGATCCGTGCAGAAATGCACGGATTTTTTTATTTCAGATTAATTATGCGCTAGAACTTAAATTGAAGACTAACAAGGTTAAGTCAAATGAAATGATTCGAACAAAATTATCCGATACCGTAGATGTGTAATTGAAATCTCATAATGAGACATATAAGTAACCAATAAATCAAAGTAAGGATGTAATGATAAAAGATCAATAAAATCCAGCGCAAGCTGATAAAAATGTCGGGTGACAAGAACATTATCTCATTAAGGACCGCGTAAATCGCGGCTTTTTTATTTTATGGGATAAGGTTCTTGTCAAAACCCAATGACAAGAACCTTATCCCATTCCTGAATTTGACAAGAACATTATCCCATTCCCGACGGGTAAATACTAAACAACACGGCTGGAAAAGTTGGAAAATACGATTCGTTGAAGTAACGGGCAGTTTAGTTGAATAATATTAGTTAAGAGTCGGGTAAATCCGATTCTTTTTTATTCAAGTTTTCACTTGAATGTTTATTCTAAAAAGAGTAAACTATAATCAAGTAACTACTTGAGTGAGGTTGGAGTGAGAAAATGAATAAGAAAGATACATGTGAGATTTATTGCTATGACGAAGAAAAGGTAACTCGAATACAAGGCGAATTACAAACAGTTGATATTTCTAGTGTTGCCCAATTATTCAAAGCTGTTGCTGATGAAAACAGGGCAAAAATTACCTTTGCATTATCTAAAGGTGAAGAATTATGTGTTTGTGATATAGCAAATATTGTTGGTGTCACGGTCGCAAATGCTTCCCACCACTTACGCACACTCCATAAGCAAGGGGTTGTGAAGTTTAGAAAAGAAGGAAAATTAGCATTTTATTCGCTCGATGATGAGCACATTCAGCAGTTATTCCTTATTGCACTAGCCCATATGAAAGAGGTGAAAGTAAATGCCTGATCAAAAAGAAAAATTATCTGAAAAAGAAATGAAAACATACCGTGTTCAAGGATTTACTTGTACAAACTGTGCAGCTATTTTTGAAAATAATGTTAAGGACTTACCAGGAGTTCAAGATGCAAAAGTGAATTTTGGAGCATCTAAAGTCTATGTTCAAGGAAATGCAACGATTGAAGAGCTAGAAAAAGCAGGAGCATTTGAAAATTTAAAGATTCGGGATGAAAAAGAACAAAGGGTAGAACGTGAACCCTTCTGGAAGCAAAAAGAAAACATTAAGGTCTATATTTCAGCGATATTGCTTGTTGTTAGTTGGCTTTTAGGTGAGCAATATGGAGAAGAACATACTCTTTCAACGATTGGTTATGCAGCTTCGATATTAATTGGTGGTTACACACTATTTATTAAAGGTCTTAAAAATCTAAGTAGACTAAAGCTTGATATGAATACACTAATGACCATTGCTATTATAGGAGCTGCGATCATTGGTGAATGGGGTGAAGGAGCAACAGTTGTTATCCTATTCGCAGTCAGTGAAGCATTAGAGCGTTATTCAATGGATAAAGCTCGTCGATCTATTGAATCGTTGATGGATATTGCTCCAAAAGAAGCTTTGATTCGTCGTGGAAATGAAGAAATGATGATTCATGTCGATGATATTCAAGTCGGAGATATTATGATTGTAAAGCCTGGTCAAAAATTAGCGATGGATGGATTAGTTGTTAAAGGTGCATCTACATTAAATCAGGCTGCTATTACAGGGGAAAGTGTTCCTGTAACCAAAACAATAGATGATGAAGTCTTTGCGGGAACATTGAATGAAGAAGGGTTATTAGAAGTAAAAGTAACAAAACGGGTCGAAGATACTACGTTATCAAAAATCATTCATCTTGTGGAAGAAGCTCAAGCAGAACGGGCACCTTCTCAAGCGTTCGTTGATAAATTTGCGCAATACTATACACCAGTGATTGTTATCTTGGCGTTTTTAATTGCGGTTATTCCTCCATTGTTCGGTGGAGATTGGAGTGAATGGATTTATCAAGGTCTAGCTGTATTAGTAGTTGGTTGTCCATGTGCATTGGTTGTTTCAACACCAGTTGCGGTTGTTACGGCAATAGGAAATGCGGCGAAAAATGGTGTTTTAATCAAAGGAGGTATCCATCTAGAAGAAACAGGAGCTCTTAAAGCGATTGCTTTTGATAAAACAGGAACATTAACAAAAGGTATTCCTGCTGTAACAGACATCGTAACGTATAGTGGAAATGAAAATGAATTAATGTCCATTACAGCGGCCATTGAAAAAGGATCACAACATCCACTTGCTTCAGCCATTATAAGAAAAGCAGAAGAAAATGGATTGAACTTTAATGGTGTATTGGTTGAAGAGTTCCAATCTATTACAGGTAAAGGCGTAAAAGCAAAAGTGAATAACGAAATGTATTATGTAGGAAGTCCGAATCTTTTTGAAGAATTGCATCAAACAATTGATAGCAGTATCAAAGAAAAAATCACTCATATGCAAACAGAAGGAAAAACCGTCATGGTTTTAGGAACGGAAAAAGAAATTCTTTCGCTTATTGCGGTAGCAGATGAAATGAGAGAATCATCAAAAGCAGTCATCAGTAAATTGAATCATATGGGAATTGAAACGGTGATGCTGACAGGTGATAACCAAAGGACCGCAGAAGCTATTGGAAAACAAGTCGGTGTTTCAGATATTAAAGCTGATTTACTCCCAGAAGATAAGTTGAATTTCATTAAAGAACTTCGTGGAAAGCACCAAAGTGTAGCAATGGTTGGAGATGGTGTCAATGATGCACCAGCACTTGCAGCTTCTTCAGTTGGTGTAGCAATGGGTGGTGCTGGAACGGATACTGCATTAGAAACGGCTGATATTGCTTTAATGTCTGATGATTTAAGTAAATTGCCATATACCATCAAATTAAGCCGTAAGGCTTTAGTGATCATTAAACAAAACATTACGTTCTCTTTAGCGATTAAGTTAATAGCTTTGCTTTTGGTTATGCCTGGATGGTTAACGCTATGGATTGCGATATTTGCCGATATGGGAGCAACCTTACTCGTAACACTAAACAGTTTGAGATTACTCAAGGTTAAAGAATAAAGATTATGTTAGAAATGAGGGATAAAGTAGAATTAGTTGATCTGTTAATACGAACAGAACAATACATTGCACAACAAAATCAACTTTGGCTGAAGAATGAATTTGAGAAGTTTCAGTAGGATGTAGATTAACAGTAAATAAACACGCTTAGAATAATATTTTCTAAGCGTGTTTATTTAGATGTAGTGATTATTCGTAAAGTTTTTCTAATGCTAATCGTTGTGCTGGTTTAATATTTAAGATAGGACGAATTCTCTTTGCTTGTTCTTCGGCATCATCAAGTGTCTGAGCGACCCCTAGCGCCATTAATGTTCCGTAAGCCACCATCCCAGTACGGCCCTTGCCTCCACCACAGTGGAACACAACCTTCTCACCTTGATTATATGCATTGGTAACAGCTGCTATAGCCTCTGCCAAAAGGTTCTCACCAGAATCGGATGGGTCATCTATTAGAGGAATGTTCCTCCATTTCAGCCCTTCTCCGACAGCAGCACAGTTGCTAGCTTCTTCACGCAAGTCAACCACAAATTTAACATTTTCATTATTAACAACTGACTGAACATCGTCAGCACCACACATAAAAATACGATCTTTAATTAAAGCATGATAGTTTTTTCTCATGATGGCTACTCCTACTTTCAAAATGATGGTTCGAGTCTGAGAAATAGAGGGAGGTTCACTAAAATACGTAGTCTACATTCTTTTTGTAGCTAAACATTCGTATATTATTGACCTTGATTCACAAACTTTTCAATACGATTTTTTATTGCATCTCGAACGTTACGGAATTGATCCATAATTTCAGCTTCTGTACCCGTTGCTTTCGCCGGATCTTCGAACCCCCAATGCCACTTCACAACGTTTGGATTCGAAATAACAGGACAATGTTCATCAGCATGACCACATAACGTAATGATATAATCAGCACGATTTAACGTCTCTTGGTCAATGACATTCGATGTGTTTTGACTGATATCAATACCAGATTCTTTCATAACCTGTACGGCTCTAGGATTCAATCCATGAGCTTCCAGACCAGCACTTTTTACTTCGTATTGATCTCCACCTAGCGCTTGTAAAAATCCATCTGCGATTTGGCTCCGACAAGAGTTGCCTGTACATAAGAAATAAACCAACTTTTTATTCATTGTATCCTATCTCCTTTAAATTTAATGAATGATACTCAACCATATGAACAGTCCTATTAGCGTAATGAATAGAACTGGAACAGTTAAGACAATACCGACTTTGAAATAATAACCCCAGGTTATTTTGATATCCTTTTTAGCTAAAACATGCAGCCAAAGCAGGGTTGCTAGTGAACCAATAGGTGTAATTTTCGGTCCAAGATCTGAACCAATCACATTGGCATAAATAAGTGCTTCTCTTAAAACCCCTTGTGTATCAGTATCTTGAATGGCTAATGCGTTAATCATTACAGTAGGCATGTTATTCATAACAGATGACAAGATCGCGGCGATGAAACCAGAACCTACTGTCGCTAAAAACAATCCTTGGTCAGCAGTCCATTGAAATACCTTACCTAATTCAGTTGTAAGTCCTACGTTTCTTAAGCCATAGACAACAACATACATGCCAATAGAGAAGATAACTATGGACCATGGGGCTCCCTTGATGACTGCACCTGTATGAACGGCTTTGCTTTTGCGTGCCACTAATATAAAGATAATAGCTGCTATTCCTGCAATAATAGAAACTGGAATCTCGATGAACTCGCTAAGCAAATACGCAATGAACAATACAGCTAAGATCACCCAAGAGAACTTAAACATCCGAATATCCTTGATTGCCTCCCGAGGCGATTTAAGTTGATTTTGATCATAGTGTCTCGGAATACTCTTTCGAAAGAAGAGGAACAAGACCAGTAAGCTAGCCCCAACGGAGAATAAGTTAGGAACAATCATTCGGCTTGCGTACTGTACAAAACCAATCCCAAAGAAATCAGAGGAAACAATATTGACTAAATTACTTACAACAAGTGGAAGTGAAGCCGTATCAGAAATAAATCCGCTTGCCATAATAAATGGAAGGATCATACGATCATCGAATTTTAAGGCTCTCACCATAGCAAGAACGATCGGTGTTAAAATCAGTGCAGCACCGTCATTTGCGAAAAAAGCGGCAACAGCAGCACCAAGCAATACAACATAGGTGAACATGAGGTATCCGTTACCTTTAGCGAAGCGAGCCATATGCAATGCCGACCATTCGAAGAATCCAATCTCGTCTAGAATGAGTGAAATCAGTATGACAGCGACAAAAGCTAATGTTGCATTCCAAACAATGCCGGTTACATCCCATACATCATTGAAATCCACAACGCCGAAGAGTAAAGCGAGTATTGCGCCACCAACTGCGGAATAACCTATATTTAACCCTTTAGGCTGCCAAATGACGAATACTAAGGTAATAAGAAAAATCAAAGTTGCGATAACTAACATAATTCCTCCTAAATTAACTACAACAGTTGGGACTTAATATCTTTAACTGATCCTTCATTGAAGGCATAGCTTCCAAGATACTGTGCAAGTAAGGTTTATCGTCAATATTTAAAGAATAATAAATCCATTGTGCACGTCTAGTCTCATTAACTAATCCGCCAACTTTTAATTTTTTCAAATGCTGGCTTACATTAGGTTGTGTCGTATCAAGAATAGTTACGATATCATATACGCACATTTCTTGCTCCTTGAGCAAAGCAAGTATCGTAAGGCGTGTCTTGTCAGACAATAGCTTTAGTGACTCAGCTAGAGCGCCTATCTCTTGAAGAATCATGCAATCACTCCTTTAAGGCATTGTATTGTGCTAACAGATCATGAACTTTCAGTTTTATTTCTTCCCTAATTAAACGAACTTTCTCCAATTGAGGAGGTGTTTCAGATAGAGGATCTTCAATATTCCATTGCACATTTCGAATTCCAAAAGGAACAACAGGGCATTTTTCTTTAATATCCTCACACATTTTCACTACAATTTTTGATGCGATGAAGGTCTTCATATCAATCTTTTTTGAATAATGTCCACCTAGGTCAATCCCAACTTCATTCATCACAGATAACGTTAATGGGTGGATTTCAGATGGATGTAATCCTGCGCTGTCTACGATGACATCGTCTTTTGCCATCAGTTTGGCATAAGCTTCAGCTATTTGGCTGCGACAACGATTTTCACCACACAAAAAGTAAATTCGAAGGGAAGGTTTCAATTAGGTTCACACCTTTCACTATTTATTCGACATAGCCATTATATAAGCAAGTCGTTATATAAGTAAAGCCTTATATTAGTGTTTGATTATTTAATGTTTTGTAAACAATATAGATAAATTACTTGCAAATTGCAAATAAAAACGTTATAACTAAATAAGAAGAGGTGAACATGATGGAAACGAATCCGAGAGAATTATTGCAAGTGACCGCTCGACGATTTGGCTTGTTAAATAAAAATTGCTGTAACGTCGGGAACAATGAAATTTCATTAATTCAAAGCCATATTCTATATGAAATTGATCATCAACATTTGCCGTCCATTCAACAAGTGGCAGATACGCTAGGTATGGACATCACGACATTTAGCAGACAAGTTCAAACGCTAATTAAGAAGAATCTTGTGAAGAAAACAGCTTTACCAGAGGATCGAAGGGTATACGTACTTAGTCTAACTGTTGAAGGAAAATTTGTTGCAGGGGCAATAGACAAAATGATGAATGATTATTTGGAAGAAGTCTTCTCCTATATGAATGAGTTTGAACGAGAAACGGTTATTCGTTCGATTCAATTGTTAAATGAGAGTATGTTAAAGTCTCAAATGTGTTGTACACCGATGGGGTAATGCTTACATTATCCCTTTTTATTCAACTAATACTTGCAAAATGCAAATAAATCGAATGGGGTGGAGAATGAACACAATTTATGATGTGATCGTAATTGGAGCCGGTCAGTCTGGTCTTGCAGCTGGTTATTACTTAAAGAAAGCTGGTCTTCAGTTTTTAGTATTGGAATCTGGGCGTGAAGCTACTGGATCTTGGCCATATTACTATGATAGCTTAAGGCTTTTCTCTCCTGCAAAGTATTCATCATTACCAGGTTATGCATTTCCTGGAGACAAGAAACGATACCCGTCTCGAGACGAAGTAGTGGACTATCTCAAGACATATGCAGAAAAGATGCAATTGCCTATTAAGCATCACATGAAAGTAGTCCGCATTCACAAACAAGAACAAGCGTTTCACATAGAGACGAGTTCAGGGGAGAAGTATTACTCCAAAAATGTAATTGCAGCGACAGGTTCTTTCCAGAGACCCTACATGCCAGTGATTGATGGACATCAGGATTACCAAGGACATATTCTACACTCATCGACCTATAAGAATCCTGATTCGTTTAAAGGTAAATCTGTGATTGTTGTTGGGAGAGGTAACTCCGCTATTCAAATTGGTGTCGAATTAGCTCCATTAGCAAAAACAACCTTGGCAACGTTACGGCCCGTACAATTTATGCCACAAACCGTTCTAGGTAGAGATCTTCACTTTTGGCTATCTGTAACTGGATTAGATGGATTCCCATTTTGGAGATTTGGTGTTAGAGCTGGTACTAGCACATCTGTCATTGATACAGGAAAATATAAAGAAATGATTTCGAATGGATTACCGCAGCAAAGAGAAATGTTTATGTCCTTTACATCTACTGGGGTAGTTTGGGCTGACGGTCAGATGGAGGATGTTGACGCTGTGATTTTTTCAACAGGATATCGCGATCATGTTCCTTACTTAAAGGATCTTGGTGCATTAGATGCTCGCCACACACCACTACATCGAGCAGGTGTCAGCACAAGCATGAGTGGCCTATATTACTTGGGGCTTACAGGTCAGCGCTCCTTTGCTTCTGCCACGATTCGAGGGACAGGAAGGGATGCAAAGATCATTATTAATAAAATCGTTCGTCATATACGTAACGAAAAGAATGAAAATTATAAGAACGCATAACATTTCATTATTGGAGGTCATTACATGTTTAAATCTATCGAAGTGAAGGAATCAGAACGTTGCTGTGGAGCATCCTTAAAACCACAGGTAGAAGAAAGTCAGGAGTACCGAGTAAACCCATCGTTGCCTGTTACTATCATTGGTGCTGGACCAGTTGGATTAGCTGCAGCTGCTCACCTAACGGAACGCGGAGAGTCATTTATTCTATTAGAATCTGGTCCAAATGTTGGACAGCACGTTTCACAGTGGGGGCACGTTCGTTTGTTTTCACCATGGCAATATAATATTGATAAAGCTGCAGCTCGATTATTAGCTAATCATGGTTGGCGTTCACCTAATCTAACGGAACTCCCTACAGGTCGTGAGTTACTTGAACATTATCTATTGCCATTAGCAGATCTTCCAGAAATCCAATCACATCTCGTACTCAATGCGAAGGTGGTTGCGATTAGTAAGAAAGATACAGATAAAATGAAATCCGAACATCGTGATCGCCAACCATTTGTCATTTATGCTGAGGTTAATGGGATTACGCAAATGTTTGAAGCCAGAGCCGTTATCGATGCTTCTGGTACCTGGGGGCAACCTAACTCCATTCATGCAAGTGGCGTATGGACAACTCAAGAAAAATCGCTAGCTCCACAGATTTATTATGGTATTCCTGATATGAATAAAACACGCGATCGCTATCAAAATAAGCGTATTGCCGTGATCGGTGGCGGTCATTCTGCCATAAATACATTAATAGATCTCGCATTACTTAAAGAAGAACATCCAGACACAACGCTCATTTGGATTATGAGAAAAAGTTCCGTGGAAGATGCTTATGGTGGTGAAGCAAATGACCAGTTAGAGGCCAGAGGGGAACTAGGAAGTCGAATTCATGAGTTGGTTAGAACGCAACAAATTGAAGTCATTACACCACTACACATTCAACATCTCAATCAAAACAATGGTCGCATGACGATTTACGGTGAACAAAACGGAACCGCTAAAGTAGTCAGCGAAATCGATGAAATTATAGTCAATACAGGAAGTAGACCTGATCTATCCATCTTAAGTGAGTTAAGACTTGATATCGACCAAACGACGGAGAGTACGAGAACACTTGCTCCGCTTATTGATCCTAACATGCATAGTTGCGGAACCGTTCGTCCACATGGAGAAAAAGAACTTCGTCATATCGATAAAAACTTTTATATCGTTGGAATGAAAAGCTACGGCCGGGCTCCGACATTCCTTATGGCGACAGGCTATGAACAAGTAAGATCGATTGCAGCTGCTTTGTCTGGCGACTGGAGTGCAGCAGAGAAAGTGGAGCTAGAGTTACCAGAAACCGGAGTTTGTAGGATCAATGTAAAAGAACCGAATAAAGTAACGAAAGAACAGGCGGCAAACAGCTGTTGCAGTCCTGCATCCAATAAGCGTGCTACGGATTCAACGGCATGCTGCGATTAAAAGTAACCAAACGTGTACAAGGAGGACATGGATATCAATCGGTTATCCTACTAGCGTTCATAACAGCAGTATCCTTGCTTGGCGATTCCATGCTGTATATTGCACTACCTATACACTGGAAAGACGTCGGTTTACTTTCATTGGTTGAGGTAGGGATATTACTTTCAGCGAACCGATTTATACGATTACCGCTCAATCCAGTAATCTCATGGCTTTATTCTAAAATGAGCATAAGAACTGGATTGATCGTTGCCTTATTGACTGCGGGATCTACAACGATACTCTATGGATGGGCAAACGGTTTTGTGTTTTGGCTTATCTTAAGGTGCGTATGGGGGATTGCTTGGTCTGTACTGCGGTTAGGGGCTTATTATATGATTGTCGACATTTCAACAGCTGATAATCGTGGGCATCATATGGGCTCTTTCAATGGACTTTCTAGAATTGGCGGCTTAATTGGTATGCTAGGAGGCGGATTCTTCGTTGAATGGTTTGGAATTCGAAATGTAACGTTGGTATTTGGATTATTAGCATTTTTATCTTTACCATTGATTCTACGCATTCCGCATATCGCATCTAAAGAACGGAAGGAAGCGAACCAACCACTTTTTACTTTTTCATTGTTTAAGAATAAACAAACCTTACTTCAGTTAATGTTAAGCGTTTTTCTAGTCATGCTTTGTTTAGAAGGAATGGTCGCTGCAACGTTAAGTCATCTGATTGACGTTAGAGAGATCGCTATAAATTTTAATGGGATTCTGCTAAGTGCAGCCATCTTGGCAAGCTTAATTCAAGCTATACGACTAGTGATTGGTGTATTTCTGTCTCCGTGGGTTGGCAAAAAATCTGATGGGAAATGGGGAAGAAGAAGCCTTCTTATTGTGGCTTTATTCTCAGCCTCCATCTTTCTATTCATGTCGCAATTTTCACTTCCAGTGCCTTATTGGCTCTTTAATTTAGTTGCAATACTCCTTACTTCATCAATCCTTGTGGTGTTATTGGATTCATATGCTTCTGATTTGGCTGAAGAAAGCAGTAGAGCAGGGACGATTACAACTTATGTTATGATTTCGGATGTCGGAGCAGCATTTGGTCCTGTATTAGGTTATTTATCTGAAGATGCATTTGGACTAAAGGCAACATACTGGATAGCAGCATCAATATTGTTATTACTGGCTTTACAGTGGTTATTTATAAGAACTCATGTGTCTAAATTAATTCATGACAATTAATAAAGCAACGGCTAACATATTTATGCCGTTGCTTATGGTTGCTTATGATAGTTAGAAGGATAAAAAGGAACTTATATTTTTAACATAAAAAAATGTATTCTTTGGTGTGTGTATTAATGTCGGATGACAAGAACATATATATAGATAACAATCCGCGCTCAGCGCGGTTTTTTTATTTTAACCATATAAGTTCTTGTCTTTTGCTCAGGACAAGAACTTATATGGTTAGCCACAAGTCAAATTCATTTACCCATTTCTATTTCGATTTTAAGCGATTGTGTAAGGTAGTGATCGGGTTAAAAGAAACAAATCGCTTAGAATCAATTTTCAGTAAAACAATAATCTTGCCTGTAAATGAAGTGAAAAACAGCGATATCCTAATAAGAGGACGAAATAATTTACAATGCACGGAATCCTCGAAGCGAGTATGAAATTGCTTTTGCTACATCTAACAAGGATGTGTTAATTAGTAGGGATGCAGGTTTAACCTAGAATCAGATTGCAGTCCAAGTAATCACTTTAGTAGGTTGTGGAGAATTGTATATTGTATTAGAAGGAATGAGAGTATTCTAATTTATCAAGAGAAGGATTTAGTTGAATAATAAAGAATTTGAATAATCGTAAGATAAAATGAATATGATTTTGCCGAATTCCTAAGGCACCGAAGGGAGATAAAACATTTTGAAGAAAATTGCAGCAACTTTATTAGCATGCGCTATGTTATTCACCTTTGCGAACAGCACATATGCTAGTGGTGTTGATTTAAAACATGCCGTTGATGAGGTTGTAGGAACTCCCTATAAATGGGGTGGAAATACAGTTAAAGGCTTTGATTGCTCAGGATTTATCTTATACATATTCAATCAGTATGATGTAGATCTTCCAAGAACCTCAAAAGCACAATCCGAAGAAGGAGTAAAGGTCTCAAAAGATGAGTTACAGCCTGGGGATCTTGTTTTTTTTAATACATTTGGAAAAGGTGTATCCCATGCGGGTATCTATTTGGGAAATAATGAATTTGCACATGCCTCGAGCAGTAAAGGTGTACGAATCAGCAAACTTTCAGAAGATTACTATGAAAAGAGATACGTAACCGCTCGTCGTATCATTTCTGAAGAAACGTATGATGACATGATGAGTAAAGAAGATTAGCATTGAAGTTAAGTATGAACAAGCCTATCACTTTTAATATGGGCTTGTTCTCTTAGGTTTAGGAGAGATAACCACACCTTGCAAATGAACGCTAGAAGGGTTGGTTGTATTTGTTTGGGATCAACAGGATGTTTTAGTAAAAAAGTGCAGGCTTTGCTAGACAAATTGAAAAAACATTGAATTAAAAATGAGCGAAGAGGACTTATACCGCTTTTTGGTCCTTTAAAAGAGTAATATCATTTCAAATTCTTCACACATTTTCATAAATAAAACATAGAATATTTTATTTATGAATTGAAGGGTTGGAATCTAATTGAGTGATAAACCTACGGACTTGATTACGGAATTATTAGCATTATCCATGAAATTAAAAATATTCGGATATCTGCTAATTCAGAACGCTGCGATACTTGCCGAAAAAAGTCTTGAAGAAAAAGAGGATACGGACGATCAGTCATAAATTACATGAGAATCAAAGATTTGATTATCATGATGAAATCTTACATGCTTGAAAGTTCTAATTGTTAATACAAATATCGCTATAATTTATTTCCCGAAAAAACCCGATGTAGTCTTTGCTTCAGGAAAAGAATTATAAATAGGACACTTTGTACTCATAAGTTGATAACGTAAGCAGGTCTATTCTATTGGTCAAATCCTAATGACCGTTATTAATACTTATTAAATTGTTCAATTAACCATCACTTATTATAACTCGCAACATAAACCTCGATTAACTATTTTAGAGAGTCCTATCGAATTTATTGAACTAAGAAACAACCTCTCTAAATTCCTTTTAATTAGGGAATTTCATGAGAGGTTTGTTTTTTCTAGAAGCTAATCTACGTTTTTCCTCGAATTCTTCAGGGGAGATTCCGTCTGATTTGCACTACACTTAACAGGGGGCAATGGATGTCACTTGACTTTATTATTGTTGGTTGGTGATGAAAAAACAATATAAATAACAATAAAACTAATATTATATTCGTTAGAATATGCTTATAGCTATAGAAACAAAATTGTTTAAAGGACCACAGCAGTTAAGACTGTGGTCCTTTAATTTCATTATTCAGGTTTATTACCAGCGTTTATATCTACTTCAAAATCAGGTGTAAATCCTTTATACTTCACCGAGGTCACCATTCCTGTGGAAGCGTGGCCTAAGTCATGACAATGGAACATCCAGTTTCCAGTGTTATCAGCTTCAAAGGCGATGACGTATTCCTCACCAGGAAGGAGATTCAGTGTATCTTTCATCAGCGGAGAACCAGAAACTGGTTCACCGTTCTTGCTTAACACTTGGAAGAAGTGCCCATGTAGATGCATTGGATGTATATCTTCAGGAGAGTTGTTCACTAATGTAACTTTTACAAGATCTCCTTCTTTTACGTTGATCGGCTCGGTTTCAGGGAACGCTTTGCCGTTTATTGTATAAATGAAATGACCGTCGCTGCTTTCTGTATCCAAATCCATTGTATATTCTACATCGTATGAATCATCTAGTAGGAACTTCGCTTCAGCAGCTTCACCGTATTGAGTGATATCGATCACGGGAAGCTGTTCTTTTACCGGTACCGTGTCTCCGTTCACTCCATCGTATATGATTGGAATGGCCAGTGTTGGTGCACCAGGGTTTTCACTTTGTTCCGCTAACAACCATCTACCAGGATTATTAGCAACAAACTCGATATCGTAACGTTCACCAGGAGCGATAGTGACCAATTGTCCGTTTACATACGGAGGATTGTTAATGGTTTGCCCGTCCGTGGAAACGATTTTGAATTCGTGGCCTTGTAGATAAAGCGGATGGGATAAAAATCCCGCGTTAATCAACCGAATGCGTACGGTTTCTCCTTCTTTAACAATTAAGGGTTCAATAGAATCACCCGATTTTCCATTCGCCGTAAAGATGGTGTACATCATCGGCATCATTTCTGCGTCACTCATCATACCTTCAGTGGACTCCATATTATGGTCCCCCGATTCTGAATGCATAGAACCGTGATTCATAGAACCCATATCCATCGAACTCATGTCCATCGAGCTGTGATCCATTTCGCCGTCTTCCATCCACTCATCCAATACAACGGTGTAATCACTGTCCGGCTTCTTTTCATTGGGATCTTCAACAATAAAAGAACCGTAAAGCCCCTTATCCACTTGGACTACGCCATCTTGGTGCGAATGGTACCAGTAGGTGCCGGGTACGTTCGCGTTAAATTTATAAGTAAAGCTTTCACCGGGTTGTACTGCATTCATTGTGACGCCAGGGATCCCGTCCATATTGTTTGGAACCGGCAGCCCGTGCCAATGTATCGTGGTTGGTACATCAAGTTCGTTTTTGAGCGTGATTTCCATATCATCACCAAGTTGCGCCCGGATTTGAGGACCCGGAACTGTACCATTAAAAGTATAAGCTGTACGCATATTCGTTTCGTTGACCATCAAATGGCTCACTTGTGCTGTAAGTGTGATCTTTGTACCGGTCAAAACTTCAATAGGAACATTGCTCAACATTCCTTCCGTCGATTCCTTTCCGCTCATATTAGAGTGATCCATGCTTTCCATCGATTCCTCAGAATCACTTTTATTGGCATTGTTTTGGCCCATATTCATATTGCTGTGGTCCATCCCCCTCAGGTTGTCTGCCTTGTCTGAACAACCGGCTAAAATCAGAAGGGAGGCAGTTATGGCTCCGATAATAAAAAAATTTCGATTCTTCATTTCTTTGACACACCTCTTTAAGTATTTATTTTATATATCTTCGCAACTGGAATAAATATTAAACTATAAATATGGAGAAAGTGTGTAGATCTTAATGAAACAAACAACGCAAGGTGTCAAAGGAGTGACTTTATGCACACCGTATTTATTATCGACGATGAGGGACAAAAGACGTAGGCATATATGAGGAACTAACTCTGAGCGAGATTTGACATTAATTGCTAGATTTATTAATATGCATAGTGAAATTGATGAGAAAGGCGTTTACTTATGGAAGATTTGTTTCAGGCGGATCAGACAGCCGAATGGTTAAAGGACAAGGGGAGCTGGGCTGTTATTGCCAGCTTACTGCTTAATGTTGTGATTAGTATTTTCGGCGTCGTTCCGTCTGTATTTTTGTCTGGAGCGAATGCGGTAGTATTTGGACCTATTGCAGGTTTTGCAATCTCATTGACAGGTGAGGTGTTAGGAGCTGGGGTCTCGTTTTGGCTCTATCGGTATGGCATTCGGAAAATAAGCATAGAGAAAAATGACACATGGAAATGGGTCCAACGTTTAAACAAAGCTAGCCGGAGAGGGCAAATTTTTATGTTGATTGCCGCAAGGCTTGCTCCGTTTCTTCCATCAGGCATTATTACCTTTGCATCAGCTGCGACACGTATCAAATTCTCTATTTTTATTATCGGTACCATTATAGGAAAGACTCCTAGTGTAGCTATGGAAACGATAGTCGGTCATAGTATATTTTATCTTAAAAACTATTCATATCGATGGTTGCTACCGTTGGCTCTTATTGGATTCATTTATTTATTATTTCGGAAGAAAAGAGATCAAAGATAGATAAAAAATTAGCAATGGCATCATACAACTTGATATTGTGAAATGAGGCTGGCTCTCTAAGGATTAATCCTAAGTGAGTCAGCCTCATTTATTATGACAACGGCTACTATGCGGACATTCTACGGCATTCTTCAGCACATTTGCGGCAGGCGTCTGCACAATCTTTGCAGTGGGCATCTTGAAACTTCGCACATTCGGTTGCACATTCTTCACATATCGCAGCGCATAATTGGCAAAGTTGTTTAGCGTACATGCTACCTCGGGACATCCACTGAGATGCCAATGCACAAATATCTACACAATCGCGAAGCATATTGATGCAATGTGCTCTCGCCTGAACATCCGTTTCTTTTAAACAAGAAGTCAGACACTCTTCGCAAGCCTGCATACATTTGTTGCAAGAATCAATACAAGATTGAAGGTGTGTTACAGATGAGTCTACAACATTTGACATAGTATTTCATGCTCCTTCTAAGTGTTATTTGGTTTCCCATAGACTATTATTGTCCCATCCTTTCTTTGTATTCAACAATTTCTATATAATTTAAATGGAAAATCCACTATCATCACGATGAAAAAATTGGTTATGGTAACGGTGTTGATAAAGATGCCGATCATGAGGAATTGATATAATAAAGAAGTAATAATCTTTGGGACGAGAAAAGATGTATTATTGTAGCTATTGATGCTATCGGCTAGATGCCTAATTTAAGGAAACTAACGGCGCTTCAGACTTTTGGTTTGCCACGGTCGTATAACAAACCAATGTATAAATTTCCTTACGAGGTAAGACAATATCGATAGTTAAGGTAAAATAAGTATTTAAAAGATAAAAAGGTGGGTATCTCATTTGAAATTAACTCTTAAAAGTTTAATCGCTACTACACTGGTTGTACTGATTTTAACCGGATGTGCAAATAGTACAGCGAATTCTGCCTCTGAGAATAACATAAAAAAAACAGGTCAAGCCCCTGGTACTGCTCAAAAACAATCTGAAGCGGCAATTGACACACCATGGATCGCCTCAAAAAATACGACTCGTATTAACACGAATGATCCTGTAGAAGCAGCAGTCTTGGTTTCAAAAACATTATGGATGGCAACTAGTGAAGATAATCGGCCGGGTGGAGTCGTTCTTGCCAATCCGGATGATTGGCAAGTAACACTGGCAAGTGCGGATTTAATTCATCATCCGAATAACGGTCCTGTGCTTTTTGTGAAGAAGGATGGTATTCCCGAAATTACCCTCAATGAGTTAAAACGGTTAAATCCGAAAGGCGCAGAGATGAATAATGGAATCCAAGTAGTACTGGTTGGAAATCTCGACAAACGTGTAGAAGACCAAGCCAAAGAGCTTGGGTTTAAAACGGATAAAGTAACAGGAGAGAATCCAGCAGCCGTTGCGAAAGCGATTGATGCCTATTATGCTAAAATAACTAAGGGATACCCGCATTCTGTAATCATTGGCTCAATGGAAAATCAAGAGTATACGATGCCCGCAGTAAATTGGGTATCTCATATGCCGGAGTCATTGCTTTATGTATCAAAAAATGATGTTCCTAAAGAAACAATTGATGCATTAAAAGTACGAGAAGGCAATGCTAACATTTATATCCTCGGACCCGAGTCGGTCATTTCCGTTCAAGTAGAGAAACAACTGGGCCAACACGGGAAAGTTATTCGTATTGCCGGGACAGATCCGTACGAAAATGCAATCGCATTTGCGAAATATAAAGACCCCTCCACAGGTTTTGGTTGGGGGATTACGACACCAGGTCACAATTTTTCTTTCGTGAACCTTGATACTCCAACGTTAGCATTAGCAGCAGCACCATTTTCTCATCTTGGCAAACATGCGCCGTTATTATGGACAGATCGGGACAGTATGCCGAAGTCAGTTATGTCGTATGTCATGTCGGTTCAACCCAAGTATAAGGAGTCTCCGACGGAAGGGCCTTATAATCATGCTTGGTTAACAGGAAACGAGGATCAACTTTCAATGAAAGCCCAAGGGGAAATCGACTCCATGCTTGAGATCGTATCGGCAACGGGGGAAGGTCACGGAGCACATGGGGAGTAACGACAACTAAGATACGCCCCGTCAACCAACCCAAGCTGCTGATGATCATGATATGTAACGTGTCGGGTGAAAGCATTAAAGTAATATGACGAATGAATAACAGGAGCTCCTTCAAAGTATAAAGGTGTTCCTGTTTTTTTTTACACAATAAATGGGGACAACCAGTGATGTTAAAAGGGAGTAATAATCATGCTGTACTCCATGATTCACTAAAGTGAATGACCTAAAATCATAGAACTGAATCCCGTTCGATAGTTTTTGTGATTTAGGGCGATATTTAAAATAACCCTTATTTCTTCATAGTTTCTACACAAACTTAGATTAGTATAAAACTATGAACCGCTAATTTACATGGAGGAGGAAACAAATATGGGTTGGACGTGGCTCCTTATATTGCTTTGTCCCTTGATGATGTTACCTATGATGTATATGATGATGAAAGGTGGTCATGGGCATGATGAATCCTTATCAAAGGAAGTGGACGCCTTAAAGAAACAAAATAATACCATGAAACAAGAGCTTGAAGAATTAAAAACGAAAGTGTAGGAAAACCATGGAGAAACACAAGGTACTGGTCGTAGATGATGAATGGAATATGCGAAATTTAGTAAAAATTCATTTGCGCAAACAAGGCTTTGAAGTAACGGAGGCATCCGGCGGTATAGAGGCGGTAAGGCTTACGGATGCCCAGCCATTTGATTTAATGATCTTAGATATTATGATGCCAAATATGGACGGATGGCAGGTTTGTCAAAACATACGAAAAAAACACAATCTGCCGATCCTGATGCTCACAGCGCGTGCGGATATAAAAGATAAGGTTAAAGGGCTAAATATCGGGGCTGATGATTATCTGGTAAAACCATTTGAACCCGAAGAACTGATTGCCCGGGTCTCTGCGCTAATACGCAGGAATACATTGGCAATACTTTCAGAAGAAGATATCGTTTCACGCGAAAATATAAAAATTTATGCAGATGGCAGGGAGGTACGAATAAACGACCAAAAAGTTGATTTTACTCCGAAGGAATTTGACTTATTATATTTGTTAGCCAAGCACCCGAAACGGGCCTTTACAAGGGATATGCTTTTAGAACATGTGTGGGGTCTGGATTTTTTCGGAGATGCTCGAACCGTTGATAGTCATGTGAAAAACATTCGGGAAAAAGCAGAGAATGCGGGTTTGCACTATAGTCCAATTCAAACCGTATGGGGGGTGGGCTATAAATTTCAAGAAGGCAGGTGAGCCGTCGATGTGGAACCGGATCAGTTTAAAGCTGGGAGCTGCGATTATGGCCCTTTTTCTCGTCGTGCTCATCCCCCTTGGAAATGTGATTGACCAGATCTTTTCAGGCTATTATCGCCAGAGCCTGGAACATAATATGGAGAAGCTCTCCACACACTATGCAGAGATGGCCGAAAAAAACGGCAATTTGATGGCGGGAATGATTGACATGATGGCCGAAATGTCCAATGTAGACGTCCTATTCATTGATTTTCAAGGGAAAGAGATCATGAAGTCGAATATTTTTCATCCTCCGGATACAGCCGCGTTTACAGAGGATGAGCTTCGTCAAGTCATTTCAGGCGAGCTAGCTCGGATGGAATTAGTTAATAATAACGGTGAACGGTTTCTTGTGTTTGCGGAGCCCTTTGCATATCCAGGTGGTGATGCCGGAGCTGTATTAATTTTTTCTTCCATTGAACTAATGAGGGAAACGGTTTCCCAAATTCGTACCTTGTTGGTGTTTACTGGAATCGGATCATTGTTTATCGCCATAGGAATTACTGTCATTGTCTCACGGAAACTGTCAGAGCCGTTGCTTCAAATGGAAAATGTGGCGAAGCGGATGGCCGGTGGCGATTTGGATGTAAAAGTGTCCGTGAATTCGAATGACGAAGTGGGCTCGCTTGCAAAGACCATCAATGAGCTAGCAGGGGAACTGAAAAGAGTTAGAGATTCACGTAGTGAATTTTTCGCTAACATCTCGCATGAACTGCGGACTCCAATCACTTATTTGGATGGATATGCAAATGTTTTAAATCAAGGGTTATATGAATCTGAAGAGGAAAAACAAAATTACCTACGCATCATTCGGCAGGAAGCTGAAAGAATGAAACACTTGGTTGATGATTTGTTTGAGCTTGCGAAGATGGAAGAGGGAAGGCTGACTTTTAACATAGAGTGGATGAATTTGGCGGAACCGGTTGAGGAGGCATTAGCTAAGATAAAGCCTAGTATCGAAAGCAAAGAGTTGTTTTTGGTCAAGGAAATTCAACCTTCACTCCCCTATGTGCTTGCTGACGGAATGAGGATGGAACAAATTATGATCAATCTATTGGATAACGCAATTCGTTACATCTCTTCTAAAGGTACGATATCGATACGTATGTACGCTGACTCTAACTATGTCATTACAGAAATCGTTGATACAGGCTTGGGTATTCCGGAAGAGGAGCTTCCCTATATTTTTGAGAGATTTTACAGAGTTGAAAAGTCCAGATCAAGGGAAAGTGGTGGAACGGGACTAGGGTTAGCCATTGTCAAAAAAATGGTGGAAATGCAGGATGGTAACATTGAAGTATACAGCAGAATCGGGGAAGGTACAACATTCCAGTTGAAATTCCCGATTAGAAATGAGGAGATTAAGCCATGAAAAAGCAAGAGTGGTTATTCGCGTTGTCGCTCGTTGCTCTTGGATTACTCTGCATGATGATGCCGCTAGCTTATATCTCCCCTCCCGACTCGATTCATTCTTTCTTAGCTGTATTCTTCCGAGTTTGCATTTGGTTCATTGTTTTCTTGATTGTGATCGGTTTTATATACGTTTATATCAAGAAACGGAATAAACGTTGAGATCTGTGGGCACGGTTGTATGTGTATGTCTTTTACATCATTTCAACATAAATTATACTTGCGATGATTACAGTCCTATTTACCAAGGAGGAATTATATATGAATTGCTGTGACAACGGTAGTAATCATAGAGCTAATACACACAAGCACACTCATTTACATCGATGGATGATGATTTGTTGTATTCTTCCTATTGTCCTGATCGCCTTGTTCTTTGTTTATAGCTTGGTTACCGGTATGTCTTTTAATTATTTAGTATTCGCCCTTGTGCTGCTATGTCCACTGTCTCATCTCTTTCTAATGCCACTTATGGCAAGAAAAAATAAAAGAGGTATCTCCGAGTCGAAAAAAATGGAATGATTAGAAATTATGGAAGGTGCATTTTTTCAATACGAATAGAATGAACGAATGATTCTACATCAACAGACAAAAATATTAGATATTATTTAGGGGGATTGTTTTTTAGTGAAACGTTTTTTAGTATGCATTAGTATCATCGGAGCTATTGTTTTTAGCGCAGCTTGCTCTAATCAACGATCAGATGAACTTATTCCAATGGTGCATATTCATGGATTAGCTTACACAAAAGATGGAGAGCGTCTACTCGTACCGGTTCATGCCGGACTCGCGGTATATGAAAACGGAAAATGGGCGCAAGGACAAGGCGAGCTGCACGATTATATGGGATTCACGGCTTCCGATGAGGGATTTTACAGCAGCGGACATCCTGCTTTAGGCTCAGATTACAGTAACCCCCTTGGCCTTGTAAAAAGTACAAATGAAGGCAAACACATTACAGTTCTTGCTTTGGAGGGTGAAGTTGACTTGCATGGGTTAAGCGTTGGTTACAAATCGCATACGCTCTACGCTCTTAATCCGCATTCGAATTCTAAAATGTCGCAAGTAGGGTTGTATTACAGTGAGGATGAAGGGAAAAATTGGACAAATAGCAGCATGTTAGGAATTCAAGAGCAGATTGCGGCGATTGCCGTTCATCCTGAGCAATCTTCGGTAGTGGCTTTAGGGACAGAAGCAGGTGCTTATATTTCGCAAGATTATGGGAATACCTTCACTCTCATCGGACCTAATCAACCTGTCTCGGCATTGGCATTTACAATGGACGGGGAATTGCTTGTTGCAACCGTCGGGCCGAATTTTGGCTTTGTAAAAATAAACATCGAGACGAAGCAATCGGCTGACATTACTTCTCCTGTACAAGCAGGCGATGTCATGATCTATATGGCTCAGAACCCCGTTAATAAGGAAGAGCTAGCAGTTGCAACGGACCAAAAAAATATTTACATTTCTAAGGATACTGGCGTTACGTGGCAACAAATCGTAAATAATGGAGAGTATAAATCGTAAATATTGAACCTATGGAACCGTAATGAACATAAACTGGCGTTATCATTGTTATTTTCATCGTGATTTTAGATTATAGACATCAATTTTTATTGATTTTTCGTTCAGCAACTGGGGAATGATATTCTTCAAAGAGCACAGCCATGCCTCCACGTTGCAGGAGTATTAGTGGAAAGAGATGATTGAGCACATAACGGAGATGGAATCATACTCTGGCTAAGTAGTAATAGTAATCATTAAACAGGGAGAATTATTGAATTAAATGAAGGAACTATAATCGGTAAAAATTTATAATGCCACTTTATAGAATCCCTAAATTATTTTTGAAATGACCGATTGACATACCATTGGGGGGTATAGTATATTGGGATTAAGAGGTGATGAACTTGAATCAAGAATTAATGCTTACAAATGAAGTTGTAGCTGATTGTTGCTCCCATGATGTGCGGAAAAGCCACCATTCGGATAAGATGAAGAGTAACTTAATAACTCGGTTAAACCGAATTGAGGGTCAAATTCGCGGTGTCAAGGGCATGATCGAGAAGGATACGTATTGCGATGATGTGTTGAATCAGATTTCGGCTATCCAATCCGCTTTGAACAGCGTTGGAAAGCTCTTGCTTGAGGGTCACATGAAGAGTTGTATCATAGAGAGGATTCAAGCTGGGGAACATGAAGTCATCGACGAATTGTTGGTTACCGTGAACAAATTAATGAAATAATATATTACGGAGGGATTATGTTATGACAGAGGTAAAACTTCAAGTGAATGGAATGTCTTGTCAACATTGTGTAAACTCGGTTGAGAAAGCTTTGAAAGAAGTTGGAGCGAAGGGTAACGTAGATCTGAAGGGTAGTTCCGTTACGGTGGAATTTGATGAAAGCAAAATTTCGCTCGACAACGTCAAAGAAGCCATAGAAGAACAAGGATATGACGTGAAGTAATATAAGTTGGCCACTAAAATAGTGGCCTTACTTTTACAAAAAAATATACCCCATATGGGTATGTATAAGAAGGAGCGAATCTTCATGGACGCAGTTGAGGCCAAAACTAGCAAACAAACGACCTTACAAATTACCGGTATGACTTGTGCGGCATGCGCAAACCGGATTGAGAAAGGGTTAAATAAATTAGATGGCGTCGCTGAAGCCAATGTCAACTTTGCATTGGAGAGGGCGAATGTGAACTATAATCCCTCAAAGGTTAACGTCAACAAGCTGGAGGAAACCATTCAGAAATTGGGGTATGACACAGTTAAAGAAGTGGTAGAGTTTGAGCTGGAGGGTATGACTTGTGCCGCTTGTGCGAATCGGATCGAGAAAGGACTTAACAAGCTTCCGGGTGTTTCCAATGCAACTGTCAACTTTGCATTGGAAACAGCCCGCGTAGAATACTCACCCGGAGAAATATCCGTATCCGATGTGGAAAATAAAGTGAAGCAGCTTGGTTATAAAGCGATCGCGAAGCAGGAAAATGCCGATCCAAGCGCTCATCGGGAGAAAGAAATTCATCGCCAAAAGTGGAAGTTGATCATCTCGGCAATTTTGTCATTGCCGTTACTGTGGAGCATGGTTGGTCACTTTACATTCACATCTTGGCTCTATGTACCGGATCTATTTATGAACCCGTGGTTCCAACTGGTTTTAGCAACTCCGGTTCAATTCGTTATCGGTCGACATTTCTACATTGGCGCATATAAAGCGCTCCGTAACCGCAGTGCAAACATGGATGTCCTGATTGCGCTTGGCACCTCTGCAGCATATTTTTATAGCGTATATCTAACACTGGACTGGTATGCTGCGGGCGGTGACATTCATCACGGGCCAGCAATGTACTACGAAACAAGTGCCATCCTCATTACATTGGTGATTATGGGGAAACTGTTTGAAGCGCTCGCGAAAGGCAAAACGTCGGAGGCGATTAAGTCGCTCATGGGTCTTCAGGCGAAAACGGCTTTAGTTATTCGCGATGGGCAAGAATTGACCGTCCCTGTAGAAGAGGTTCTTGTGGGCGATATTGTTCTTATCCGCCCTGGAGATAAAGTTCCAGTTGACGGTGTCGTGCTCGAAGGGGTTTCTTCCGTGGATGAATCGATGCTAACGGGGGAGAGCATTCCCGTTGAGAAGAAGGTGGGCGATCCGGTAATTGGTGCCACCATCAACAAGAACGGCATGTTGAGGATCGAAGCAACGAAGGTCGGCAAAGAAACCGCACTCGCTCAGATTGTAAAAGTAGTTGAAGAAGCGCAAGGATCTAAAGCGCCGATCCAACGGGTAGCGGATCGTATTTCCGGTGTTTTCGTTCCCATTGTCGTCGTAATAGCCGTGGTTGCCTTTTTGATTTGGTATATACTTGTGACACCAGGAGACTTTGCCGGTTCCTTGGAAAAGGCAATTGCGGTTCTCGTTATTGCTTGTCCTTGTGCCCTTGGATTGGCAACTCCGACTTCTATTATGGCGGGGTCTGGACGTGCTGCAGAATACGGCATCTTGTTTAAAGGTGGGGAACATCTAGAACAAACGCATAAAGTAAATGCGATCATTTTAGACAAAACAGGCACCATCACAAAGGGAAAACCTGAGCTGACGGATGTGTTTGCAGTGAACGATGAGGTAGAATTTCTTCGGCTTGTTGGTGCGGCTGAAAAGAATTCGGAGCACCCGCTTGCGGAAGCAATCGTTGCAGGAATTCGGGAGAGAAATATCGATCTTCCGGAACCGCAATCATTTGAAGCCATTCCCGGTTACGGTATCATTACTGTGGTAGAAGGAAAAGAGATCTTGATCGGTACCCGTCGATTAATGAATAAATACGATGTTAATGCATCCCATGCCTTTGAAGCAATGGCCCAACTGGAGGAAAAAGGGAAGACGGCTATGTTAGTAGCCATCGATCGAAGTTTTGCAGGGATAGTAGCTGTAGCGGATACCATTAAGGAAACTTCAAAAGCTGCAGTTAGCCGATTGAAAGAAATGGGCATTCAAGTCATCATGATTACCGGTGACAACGAACGTACGGCAAGGGCAATCGCCGCTCAAGTCGGCATCGATCATGTGCGTGCAGAAATACTCCCAGAAGGAAAAGCAGAAGAAGTTAAGAAGCTGCAAGCGGAAGGTAAAACTGTAGCAATGGTTGGTGACGGTATCAACGATGCTCCGGCGCTTGCAACAGCGGATATAGGAATGGCAGTCGGTACGGGTACGGATGTCGCAATGGAAGCCGCTGATGTGACGTTAATGCGCGGCGACCTCACTAGCATTCCAGATGCTATCTTCATGAGCCGCAAGACGATGACGAACATTAAGCAGAACTTCTTCTGGGCGCTCGGTTATAACTCACTTGGGATTCCGATTGCTGCGATTGGTTTGTTAGCCCCTTGGGTTGCCGGCGCAGCAATGGCGCTTAGCTCGGTTTCTGTCGTTCTTAACGCGCTGCGGTTGCAACGCATCAAAATCAAGGGTTAATAGGAGGACTGCACGTGGGAGAGACGACAAAAATTGCAGTTGCATCACCGGTCCAACTCGGGGGTAATATCGTTACCCCCGAGCAACTTGCAACCATAGGAAGTATAGTCGGTCCTGATGCCAACATTGAGATCACGCCCTTTCGTCAAATCTATGTGGAAGTTCCCATCGATCGACGAGATGCAATTCAGGGGGTCCTGGAACGGTCAGGGCTAGAAGTATATCCAGCAGGTGCAGTAACTAAAAGTTTGATCGCTTGCCATTTCTGCAGAGGAGCGGAAGATGCAGGATTGGATACCGCTCAATTCTTGAATCAAGCGATTGCTGGCATCGAAACTCCGGCACCAATGAAGATCGGTTATGCCGGTTGCGCACTCGGCACAAGTGAACCCCTTCTTAAGGATATCGGTGTCGTGAAGATGCGGGATAAGTTTGATATTTATGTCGGAGGAGAGTCTAAAGGAATTAAGGCAACTCTCGCCAAGAAGTTGATTTCCGAATTAACGAACGATCAACTTGTTCCGATCATCATAGCCTTGATTAATTACTATAAGGCCAATGCAAAAGGTAAAGAGAAGTTTAGCAGATTCGTCGAACGGATCTCAATCGATCAGTTAGTTAACATCGCAGAACAAAGCCTTGAATAAATATATTTGAGCATCGCGTAGCTTTCTAGGCTGCGCGATTTTGTATGACCGTCTCATGCACACAGTTTTATCACAATTAATGGCTATCATGAAATTATAGAATTATTGCGTGAGGAGGTTACTTGCATGAAGAAGGGAGATTTTTACCTTTTAGCTGTTATCTTGTTGCTTGTTACCTCGTTGACCCTCGTAAATGAGTGGAGAAAGTATTCTAATGAATCGGTGCAAGGTGTTGTGTCTGCTAAAATCATGTTGGACGGTGAGGTATATCGAGAGGTGGAGTTGACAGGGAAAAGCGAACTGATCGAAATTCGCACCCCAAGAGGATATGATCTTCTAAAGGTATATAACAACGGGATTCAAGTTGTCGAATCCGATTGTCCCGATAAAATCTGCATGAGCTACGGGCTAATCGACAAAGTAGGCGAAACAATTATCTGTTTGCCCAACAGAATGATAGTCGAAATTGTCGTAGGTGAGGAAACTGAATCGACTATAGACGCTGTATCCATATAGAAAATATAAACCCAAAGCGTATTATTGCAACTGAATCGCTTTGGGTTTGTTTTTAATCCAAAACATATTACCTCTGAACTAAGAAGTATCCTTCCTTTGTGAAACGAATACCATCCTGTTCCTAATGTCAATTTTCTTTCTAAAGGTTTAGTTGTCAAATTAGCGCCAGGGGTTCGGATGTTCGGAAGAACGGGAGACGATGAAATAATAAGATTGCTTAGCAAAAAACGCTAAGCAATCTTTTTTGTGGTGTGCCCAGCATGGGCGCTATCTCTAGGGTTCAAGTCCCGAATGGTGAAGGCAGTAGTAGCCATAGCTTAAGGCAAGGGTGTCCATCGCGAGATGGAATCTGAAGGAAGCC
>Ga0180216_1000098_pt1 | contig 107741 bp, 110 predicted proteins | sample eDN3rd37CBELigMG_FD_128879 | JGI IMG/M metagenome (GOLD analysis project Ga0180216, IMG submission 128879) | Enriched Miracle-Growth compost microbial communities from Emeryville, California, USA - eDNA 3rd pass 37_C BE-Lig MG (version 2)... ... | reverse complement strand
GCACACGCCGTTCTTCCCGGGGTACCGGCCGCAGTTCTACATCCGGACGACGGACGTGACGGGGATCATCCAGCTGCCGGAAGGCACGGAGATGGTGATGCCGGGCGACAACATCCAGATGGGGGTGGAGCTGATCACCCCGGTGGCGATCGAGGAAGGGCTGCGCTTCGCGATTCGCGAGGGGGGCCGGACCGTCGGCGCCGGCGCCGTGACCTCCATTACCGAATAAGCTTTCCTGAGCGCTGGTGGCGAGGCGATCGTTCTTGCCACCAGCCCGGGATTCGATTGAGAAGGTGGCCGTGTCCCTTTAAACGCGGCATGAGGATGTAGTACAATGGCCAAGAAGTCGAAGGCCGACCGGCCGGTGGTGACGATGGAGTGCACGGTGTGCCGTGAGCGCAACTACACTACCGAGAAGAATCGTCGCAACGATCCGGGACGGCTGGAGCTCAAGAAGTTTTGTCCGCGCTGCCGCTGCCATCAGTTGCATCGCGAGACGCGCTAGCACCGCCATCAGGGCGGTCAATAGGGTCGTAGCTCAATTAGGTAGAGCAGCGGTCTCCAAAACCGCAGGTTGCGGGTTCGATTCCTGCCGGCCCTGCCCGGTCATAATCCGAGTGGCTATGGGGCGGAGCCAGCTGGCACGCCCCATTTCCGTGCTACACATGACACGAGTTGAATAAGCCTGTTTTCCGTCGCCGGAATATTGGGAATGTATCGGGGAACGGCGTTCGATCTTTCAGTTGTGAAGGAACGAGGATTTGAGCACACAAGACACAGCCGCGCCAAAGCGACGTTCCTCGGCCGCGAACCGGCGCCGCAAGCGCCGCGGGACGGTGGATCAGCCAGAAGTCCAGGTCGAGGAGGTCACTGCCACAGAGCAGCCTTCCCGAGCCGAGCGGAAGGCTGCGGCCCGTCCTGACGATGCGGTACCGGCAGAGGCGGATGAGCTTCAGCCGAAGCACGTGCGCCGGCAGCAGGAGCGCCGCGAGGCCAAGAGCCGCGAACCCGAGAAGAAGGGTGGCATCGTCGGCAAGGTCGTCAATACCGAGCGCTTCAGTGGATTGTCGCAGTTTTACCGCGATACCCGGGCCGAGATCCGCAAGGTCGAATGGCCGGATCGCCAGACCACGATCAACCTGACGGTCCTCGTGATCGGGCTGTCGCTGGTCCTGGGCCTGATCCTCGGCGGCATCGACTATGTCCTGTTCCAGCTCTTCGAGGCGATGACGTAGCAGACGCATCCCGCGGCGCCGGTTTGACGGCATACCGGGCTGCAAACGAACCAGCATTGTGAAGGAGAGTCCGAATGGAACGCCCCACGCTACGCGAGCGTCTCGCCGCCAAACGGGCAGCGGAGGCCGGCGAGCCCGAGGCCCCCGCTGAAGGGCAGTGGTATGTGCTGCACACCTATTCGGGTTACGAAAACAAAGTGAAGAAGACGATCGAGGCACGCGTTGAAGCCTTTGACATGGGCGATCGCGTGTTCGAGATCATCGTGCCGACCCAGGACGAGGTCGAGATCAAGGACGGTCAACGCAAGACGGTCCAGCGCAAGGTCTTTCCCGGGTACGTCTTCGTGCGCATGCTGATGGACGAGGATACCTGGTACCAGCTTCGCAACACGCCGGGAGTCACCGGCTTCGTAAGCCAGGACAACAAACCCGTCCAACTGCAGGGCGATGCCAACATCGTCGTCGAGGGGATGGAAGCCGAAGCGCCAAAGGTTACAATGTCGTTTGCGCTCGGCGACACCGTGCGAATCATCGACGGTCCGTTCGCGGATTTCCGCGGCGAAATCGACGAAGTCAACAACGAGAAGGGGAAGGTCAAGGTGCTTGTCTCCTTTTTCGGTCGCGAAACGCCGGTGGAGCTCGATTTCCTCCAGGTGGAGCGCGAAGTCTAGAGAGAATCGCCGGTTTTGGGCTGGGATCGAACCCCGGTCCGAACCAACGATTGAAAGCATGAGCGGTTTCATCTCCGATGGAATACGCTTTGGATTCGAGTCTGATTCGGGAGAACCAGATGCGCCGCCGCCTGTGACGCGGCGGCGATGCGTGTACATTAGCCAGAAAGGACACGTCATTGGCTAAGAAGATTCGTGGATATGTGAAGCTGCAGCTGCCTGCAGGCAAGGCGACGCCGGCTCCGCCGGTGGGCCCGGCCCTCGGTCAGCACGGTATTGCGCTGATGAACTTCTGCAAGGAGTACAACGAGCGCACCCAGTCGATGGCGGGCCAGATCATCCCGGTCGTCATCACCGTGTACGAGGATCGCTCGTTCACGTTCGTGACCAAGACGCCGCCGGCGGCGGACCTGCTGCGCAAGGCGGCGGGCGTCGACCGCGGCTCCGGCAATCCGAAGGCGACCAAGGCGGGCAAGGTCACGCAGGACCAGGTTCGCGAGATCGCCGAGCTGAAGATGAAGGATCTGAACGCCGTCGATGTCGAGGGCGCGATGAAGCAGATCGAAGGCACCGCCCGCAGCATGGGCATCGAGATCGCCGGTTAGTTTCCGGTTTGACACGGGGGAGGGTGACGAGCCCGCTAGCACCCCGGGAGGTATAGCATGGCCAGACACGGCAAGAAGTACACGGAGGCGGCCAAGCTCGTCGAGGCAGATCGACAGTACACGGTCGAGGAAGCATCCGAGCTGGTGAAGAAAATCGCCTTCGCCAATTTTGACGAGACCATCGAGATCCACGCGCGCCTGGGGATCGATCCCCGGCAGGCCGATCAGGCTGTCCGATCGACCGTGACTCTCCCGCACGGATCGGGGCGCGAGGTTCGCGTGCTGGTGTTCGCCGCCGGTGAGGCGGAGCGCGCGGCGCTCGACGCTGGCGCCGATTACGCCGGCACCGATGAGCTGGTCCAGAAGATCCAGGAGGGTTGGCTGGAATTCGATGCCACCGTCGCCATGGCGGATCAGATGGGTAAGGTCGGCGGTCTCGGCCGTATTCTCGGCCGCCGCGGTCTCATGCCGAACCCGCGCTCCGGCACGGTGGTTCGTGAGGTCGAAGACCTCCCGGGGGTTATCCGCGGCCTCAAGGGTGGCCGGGTCGAGTTCCGCAACGATCGCACGGGCAACGTCCACATCGCGATTGGGCGCAAGAGCTTCACCGAAGACCAGATCAAGGAAAATGTCCTCGCGGTGGTGGATGCCCTCAATCGCAACAAGCCGACTGGCCTGAAGGGTGTCTATTGCCGTACACTTGCGATCGCGACATCAATGAGCCCGGGAATCCAGCTCGATGTCAACGACACGCTGGCCAAGGCGTCGAACGTCGCGGTATAACATCGAACCGAACAAGGATAGTGTTCTGGCCGAAGACCGTCGGGGTGAGGATACTCACTTAATCTCCGACCGAGGCTCAGGAATCGCGATCATCACCTTGCTGGTGTGCGCCCTGGGCTGAGTTTCTGCCCGGGGCGCTTTGCTTGCACGGGAAGGGGGTTCGTCCCCCGGCACGAAATCCGGCAGATGTCTCGCGCTGACACGTCGGGGCGTAAAACCGGATTCCGTGTGAATGTCAATCGGGAAGGAGGTGAAACACATGCCAACCGCAAAGAAAGCCGCGGAAATCGACCTGTTGGTGGACCGCTTCGAGCGGGCCGAGATGGTGATTCTCGCGGATTACCGCGGGCTCTCCGTGAGCCAATTGCAGGACTTCCGCGCGAAGCTGCGTCCTGTCGATTCCGAATTCCGGATCGCCAAGAACACGCTGGTCCGGATTGCCGCCGAGCGGGCGGGTATCGAGGGGCTTACCGAGCATCTCGAGGGCCCGACCGCCGTGCTGTTCGCGTTCGGCGATGTCGCTGGCGCCGCCAAGGCGACTGCCGATTTCGCACGGACGTCGCGCATCATGCAGGTCAAGGCCGGCGTGATGAATGGGCAGACGATCAACGCATCCCAGGTGGACGCGATCGCGACCCTGCCGCCGCGCGAGGAACTGCTCGGCAAGCTCGTCGGAATGCTCGCATCCCCGATGCGCCGCACTGTGGGTGTCTTCAGTGGCCCCGCACGGTCCGTCGCGTATCTCACGAATGCGCGCATCGAGCAACTCGGTGGGGCCGGCGAGGCCGAAGCCGCCGACTAGTCCAGTTAGGTCACGAACCGTGTGGTTCGCGACCTGACAATGCGATCTACTCATGCACTGGAGCCGCGTAGTGGTTCGCGGCGAGGAGAACACGAACATGGCCGATCAGGCTCAGCTCATCGAAACCCTTGAGGGGATGACCGTTCTCGAGCTCAACGAGCTCGTCAAGGCGCTGGAAGAGAAGTGGGGCGTGTCCGCCGCTGCTCCGGTCGCCGTTGCCGGCGCTGCCGGTGCCGCCGCTGGTGGCGCTGCCGCTGAAGAGGAAGAGAAGACCGAGTTCGATGTCGTGCTGACCGATGTTGGCGCGAACAAGATCCAGGTCATCAAGGCCGTCCGCGAGCTGACGAGCCTCGGTCTCAAGGAGGCCAAGGATCTCGTTGACTCCGCGCCGAAGGCCGTCAAGGAGGGCGTCGCCAAGGATGAGGCGGATGCCGCCAAGGCGAAGCTCGAAGAGGTCGGCGCCAAGGTCGAGATCAAGTAAGGATCTCGCGTTGGCCGGGTATGGGGTGTGTCATGCACCCCATACCCGAAACCGGGGCCGGATTCCCGGCATGGGAATTGTTGGATCCCCGGTCCTGTTTTATACTTGTGCGGCGATGGTGTTCGCATCGGGGCGTGGCGCAGTCCGGTAGCGCACCGGTATGGGGTACCGGTGGTCGGAGGTTCGAATCCTCTCGCCCCGACCAGAAGATGCATACGAACACCATCGTCCACCGTCAATGCGGGCCGCAACCGCGCGATTGCCACCCCGGCCGCTCCTGTGAAATCTCCGCCGCGATCCTCGCTCCCGCGCGTTGACCCTGCTTCCCCGATTGGCGGATTGATCCCTAGCCACGATATGAGGTCTGCGCAGAATGAGCCGCGTTCCTGACACGTCAACCCGGTGGCGGATCGTGATCGCCGATGATGAATCGCTGATCCGGCTCGACTTGCGGGAAATGCTGACCCATCTGGGCTATGAAGTCATCGGCGAAGCCGGTGATGGCCGTACTGCCGTTGAGCTTGTGAAGCGCCTTCGTCCTGACCTGTTGGTTATGGATATCCGCATGCCCGAGCTTGACGGAATCAGCGCTGCCGAGGAGCTGACGCGCGAGAAGATTGCACCGGTCGTCCTCGTGACCGCGTATTCCGACCAGGAGCTGGTCGAGCGCGCCCGCGAAGCCGGTGTCGTCGGATACGTCGTCAAACCGTTTCGCGAAGCCGAGCTGATGCCGGTGATCGAGCTGTCCCGCGCCCGGTTCGAGGAGTTCCGGACGCTGGAGCGTGAGGTGGGAAGCCTGCGCGATGCGCTTGAGTCCCGCAAGGTGGTGGAGCGGGCCAAGGGTGTGCTGATGGAAACCCACGGCATGCGCGAATCCGAAGCCTTCCACCGTATCCGTAAGACAAGCATGGATGCGCGAAAGTCGATGAAGGAAGTCGCCGAGGCGATCCTGCTGGCCCACGAGATGGAGTTTTCCATTGCGAATGGGTCCGAGGATCGGAATGGAGATTCCGACGCCTCACAGGGCTAATCCAGGCTCTCAACATACACATCCGAAAGAAAGCGCCCTCGCACATATCGTGCAGGGCGCTTTTGTATGACCTTGGCGGGCTACAGGAGGGGCGACACGGAAGGGGAGGACACTTGCCGACGAATGGTGGACGCGGCACGCGCGTCATTTGGTAGGGGCGGACTCTTATGTCCGCCCGGTGTTTCGGTCAAAGGGCGGACATAAGAGTCCGCCCCTACCAAATCGCCCTTCTCGCATCGCACTTCGATCGTGCTGGATAGCCTCTATCGTCGCCTGGATCGAGAGGTGGACACCGGGGTATCAGGAAAGATCGCCTGGGGAGACGGTGCCTCGGTGACTGGTGTGGAGGCTGGCTCCTCTGCCTCGACGATCGTGACCTCGATGGTGTCGGGCGCGTTGCTCAACCAGGTAATCCCTTGCGGCACGGTGATATCCGGCTTCACCTGATGGACTCCTGGCCCCAGCCCATCGAGGTCGACGCGGATCTTCACATCGGCGGGTGTCATGTTCGTCAGTTTCGAGGTCGGACCATCCACGGTGACGTTGATCGTGGGGGGAGAAAGGGTGGCGGAGTAACCGGAATCGAGATTGACCACCTGAACTGGCAGCTCGGTGAGCGTCTGGGCGGTGCTGGAGGTGTCCTCAATGGCGACGCGAACCTCGACCCGGCCGTTTGCCGGCTCGATGACGGTGACGCCCGCCGGAAGGTTCGCCAGCCCGACTTCCCGGCTGATCGATTGGGTCGCGCCAGCGATGTTCACGGTATCGGTGTTGACGAACAGCAGCGATTCGAGCGCGGATTCCGGTCCGTCGACGATGACGGAATCCGGGATCACCGAGCGTTGACGCATGGAGTATCCCTCGGCCGGTACTCCGCTGACTTCGGGGATGACGGAGACCCGTTTGCCTCGTGTCTGCACCTCGACTCGCGTGTGAATCTGTGCAGGCAGTACTTCGACTTCACTGACACGTTGATCCTGCGTATCGACGGCGTACGGGGTGAACGTCGCATCGAAACTCGTCGAATGGTTGTCGAGAGAGACCGGGAGCACGACCTTGTCCACGCGACCTACGGCGGAGGATGGACCGGAGACGGTGACCTGGGTCGTGTCCGGTGCAACCGACGTGATCTGGCGCTGGTCACCTTCCGGGATGATCTTGCGCACGTCGAGCGGCATGATCTGGGTGACTTCTTCTTCGATCGTCACTGGTAATTCGCGCGGGTCGACGGAGCGCTCCGTTGGACCGTCGGGCGTCGTGACGATGAGCTTGAGACGGTATTCACCGGGTTTCGTGATATCCGTCGTATCGAGCATCACGGAGATTTCGTTCCGCTGGATTTTTTCCAGACGTGATTCCGGACCGCGGAGCGTGACCGAGGCGCGGGGAAGGGTGGTGACGATCTGCAACGAGTCGTCCAGTGGGCCCGTGGTGATATCGAGCTCGCGGTAGTTGACCGTGATGAACGGGTCGTTCAGCTCCGTCACCCATCCCCAAATCAGGACGGCGAGCAGCAGGGAGAAAGCGAAGCGGATGATCCTGCTGCGATCTGGTCTGATGGGGAACTCTCGTCCCTCGGTTGGCGGATTGTCTCTGTCTCTCATGATGAACGTGTCGATTCTCGCCGATTTTGGCGCAAGGTAGCCGGGCTGCCGTCAGCTTGACGGGATGCCTTGGTGTCCGGAAGGAAATGCGACCGGAGCCACCCCAGCGGACCTTCATCGGTGCGGTCGGTGGTCGGACGGTCGATCCGGGTCAGGGTACGGAGGACGCGCCGGAGGCGATCCTGGTCGAGATTGCGGATCAGGCGTCCGGAATGGGCGACCGACATCTGCCCGGTTTCCTCGGAGACGACGACCGCGAGGGCATCTGATTCCTCCGTGATGCCGATTGCGGCGCGGTGCCGGGTGCCGAGTTGGCTCGATGCGGAGATGTTGTCGGTCAGCGGCAGGACGACACTGGCGGCGAGGATCCGGTTATTGCCGATGACGACGGCGGCGTCGTGCAGCGGCGAGTTCGGGAAGAAGATGTTGATCAGCAGCTGCCGCGAGATGTCTGCGTTGAGTGCAACGCCCTTGCTCACGAAATCCTGCAATCCTGTCTCGCGCTCGATCACAACGAGGGCACCATAGCGCAGGCGCGAAAGCTGGTGAGCTGCGCGCACGATCTCGTCGATCATCGTTTCGGTCGCTTGTTCATCCTGTACCGGGAACGGGCTGCGAATCCAGGTTCCCGCATGACCGAGTTGTTCGAAGGCGCGCCTCAACTCCGGCTGGAAAATGACCGGGATCGCGACGATCAGCGCGGGCCAGATGAGGGACAGGATCTTGTTGAGCGTTGTGAGCTGCAGCCCATCGCCAAGGAGGTACAGGAAGAGAAAGAGGGTGACGATGCCCCGGATAAGGCTGAGTGCCCGTGTCCCCTGGATGACCCACAGCAGCCAGTAGATCAGGAGCGTGACGACGAGGATGTCGAGGATCGCCCGGAAGTCCAGCAAGCGTTCGAACAGCCAGCCCGGGTTGGTCATCTGTCACCCCAAGGGAACGTTGCATTCGTGGCTGGTCGTCGCTGGCTACGGCGAGAAATGACGGAACTCCTGTTCATCCGATTCGAGCGTCACAGTCCGGTACCGGATGATCGCGCGGCATTGGCGAGGCAGCCTGGGCGGTCCGGGACACGAGGGCTTCAAATGCCCGAAACTTGGTCGCTATGTGATCTTCATTCTACAACGGAACCGCTGTCCGGGCAGGATGTATGACGTGCCCGGTATCGTCCTCACATGCCAACGCGTGGGGGTGGTGATCGGTTTCAGGAGGTGCCAGAGAATGCGATCGGAGTTCCCGTTCGCGACGGCACCGCCGGAACCCGAAAAAGCAGATGCGTGGGAGCAGCCCCACGCATCTCCTCTCTACCGTCTGCCGCGTCGTGGTCGGCGTGCCTCCCCTGGACGGCGGTAATCTTCCGCATCGACCTCAATGTAGTGGGTCAGGCGATGATCCAGCATCCGCGAGACGATCCGCTCGTCGATCTTGCGCAGCTCGACGTTCGTCGTGATCACGGTCGGCATCTGCTCGGTGTAGCGGTGATTGATGATCTGGTAGAGCTTCTCGCGCGCCCACGGGGTTGCGTTCTCGGTGCCGAGGTCGTCGAGCACCAGAAGCGGCGCGTTCCGGATCGTGTTGAAGCGATCGTCGTAGGCCGAGCCGGAACTGGGGTCGAACGTCGCCCGCAGATGATCCAGCAGATCCGGCACAACCGCGAAGTAAACGCTCATGTTGTGCCATTGCATCGCGTAGGATGCGATGGCGACCGCGAGATGCGTCTTGCCGGTGCCGCACGGTCCTGCCATCAGGAGCCATCGGTGATCCGGCTCCTGCGCAAAGGCGAGGGCCGCCTCGAAGGCTTCCTCGGTACCGGGGATGGTGGGATCGAAGTCGTCGAAGGTATGGCTGGTGAAGGCATCGAGATTGGAGAGTCGGCGCAGCTCCTCGGCACGGCGTTCATCCAGCTCCTTGCGCTTGCACTGGCAGGGGAACAGTCGACCGAAGCTGGGGTGACCGGGCGGGACATCGGCCCGCAGGTAACCGGCGTCGTTGCAGATCGGGCAACGAACATCGTCCTTCCGCGAGATGCGGATGGAACCGTTGGTCGATCCCTTGGCGGATTTGGGGAGCGATGTGTTTTTCATAACGTCGCCAATGGATTTCATGGTCACTTCCTCGACATGGGCCGGATCCATGCGGCCGTGATGCAGGTGGTCAGCGATCCTCGTCGCGTCGCCCCATAGCCTGCCAGTTTTCGAGAATCCGGAGCACGTATCGCCAGCTTCGTCGGTTGTAATTGACGGCCTCGCCGATCGCATCCTCGATCCAGTCTCCGGGGTAGTCCTCCACCGCGCGGGAAATCTGATCAGCGATAAGCGGCGTCAACGGCCCGATGTTTTGTTCGTAGAGCTGGAACGCGTTGGGCGGATCGATCGAGACCGACGGTGCGGCCTTTCCTTCCCAAATGATAGCCGGTGCAGGCAAGGCGCCCCGCTGCATCGCATCGACCGTCGCCCGGTTGACTGGCGTATTCAGGTAATACCAGTAGGTCTCGCGCGAACCCGTCGTCGCCCGGAAGCGCAGGAGGGTGCCGCGTCCGACGGCCAATTCCAGGCCTTGCAGGATGCGCACGTCGGGATCGGAGATCGCGCCATCGCGCCGCAACGCATTGCGCAGGGCGAGATCGCGCAGGATGGTGCGCTCGGCAATGGGCGTCTCCTCGCTGCCCAGCTCGCCCGCCAGCCTGAACGCGGCGAGGCTGACCTGCAATTCGGCCATCGAACCGATCTCGGCGATCGTTTCCGCGAGAAAACTGTGCGGAATCGAGACCGGACGGTGGGACGCCTGATGCCGTGGAGTGGTCGGTCGGGTGGTGGTCATCATTCGGCGTCAGGTTCCCGGTAGAGCTCGAGGTCGGCGAAACGCGCTGTCTGTTCGAAGAAGCGGAGGTTGATCGTGCCGACCGGACCATTACGGTGCTTGGCGACGATCAGTTCCGCGATGCCCTTCTTGTCGCTATTCTCGTCGTATTTCTCGTCGCGGTAGATGAACATCACGATATCGGCGTCCTGCTCGATCGAGCCGGATTCGCGAAGGTCCGAGAGCATCGGGCGGTGATCGGATCGCGTCTCCACGGCGCGGGAGAGCTGCGAAAGCGCGATCACGGGGACGTTCAGCTCGCGGGCGAGACCCTTCAGGCCGCGCGAGATCTCGGCGATCTCGTTGACGCGGTTGTCGGAGCGGCGCCCACCGGACATAAGCTGCAGGTAGTCGACGATCACGAGATCCAGGCCCTGCTCGGCCTGGAGTCGCCGGCATTTGGACCGGACGTCCATGATCGAGGCATTGGCGGCATCGTCGATGAAGATATTCGCTTCGGAGAGACGTCCGAACGCGCGGGAGATGCGGTCCCACTCGGAATCATCGATCATGCCGAGACGAAGCCGGTGCGAGTCAACCCCGGTCTCAGTCGCCAACAGGCGCTGGACGAGCTGATCGGCCGACATCTCCAGAGTGAAGATACCGACAGTGCGGTCGTTCTGGACGGCTGCACCGTAGGCGATGCCGAGAGCGAGGGAGGATTTGCCCATACCGGGACGGGCCGCGACGATCAGGAGGTCGGAGCGCTGAAGACCACCGGTCAGGCGGTCGAGATCCGCGTATCCCGTGGGAACACCGACGACATCGCCGCGGTGTTGCTGCAGGTAATCGATCTGATCGAAGAAGCGATCGATCACGTCCGCGATCGGCTGGAAGTCCTTCGTCTGCCGCTTCTGGGAGACATCGAAGAGGGTCCGTTCCGCCTCGTCCAGCGCCGCTTCGGTGTCCATGCCGTCCTGGAAACCGAGACTGACGATCTCGGTTCCGGCATCAATCAGCCGCCGTCGCGTAGCCTCCCGCTCGACGATGCGTCCGTAATACTCGACGTGGACGGCGGTCGGCACCGTATTCAGGAGCGACGAGAGATAGGTCACGCCGCCGACTTCATCGAGGATGCCGCGGCGATCCAACTCGTCGGAGAGGGTGACGAAGTCCGTCGGTTCCCGTTTGTCGTACAAGTCGCGGACGGCCTGATAGATCTGCCCGTTGGCGCGAATGTAGAAATCCTGCGACTTGAGATAGGAGGCGATCTTGATGATCGCATCCCGGTCGATCAGGAGACTTCCGAGGACGGATTGTTCGGCTTCGATATTATGCGGTGGCAGCCGTTCGACGACGGTGGATTCCATGCAGGGCGGCCCTTTGGAGAACGTGGCTTTCGTTGCGAGAAAGCCTGTACGGACAGGCGTACATACAGTCTAACCGACCAGTGCAACGGGGGCGATGAAAGACGGTCTCTGTTCCATTTCATAACGGACGACTTGATGACGCATGAACGCCCGCAACGACGCTGCGGACCGCGTCGTCAATGTCCTCATGGCGGGAGGACGATTGATTGCGCGAGTCGGGGTGACGAAATTTTCCGTCGATACCCAATCAGGACATCCATGACGGCTGCAGTGCGTTCTTGTGCGAACGTGTGACATTCCGTCACGGGTCGCCGGAGATGCAACAAGCCGGTCGCGCAGATACAGCGCGATGCCGGCTTGCGAGCAATCGGTTTCCGAAGAGAGCCGAATTATGCCTCGACGGTCTCTTCCGCGGCCTCGGTGGACTCCTCGGCGGCAGCTTCCTCGGCCGGAGCAGTCTCGGGGTTGATGGTCACCGTGACTTCCGGGCGGAGGCGGCCCACGAGGTGAACGGCGACAGTGGAGTTGCCCAACGAGCGCAGCGGCTCCGCCAGCTCGACCTTGCGGCGATCGATTTCCTCGCCGATCTTCTCGGAGAGCTGGGTCGCGATATCAGCGGCGGTAACGGAGCCGAAAAGGCGTCCACCCTCACCGGCGCGTGCGGTGAAGACGAGGCTGGTGCCCTGGATTTTCTCGGCCAGCGAGCGAAGCTGCTCTTCCTGCCGGGCGATCTTGCGCTCCTTGACGGCCTTGTTGTGCGCGGCCATCTTCAGCTCGCCCTCGGAGGCGTACACCGCCATTCCCTGCGGGATGAGGAAATTACGGGCATAGCCCCCGGCGACATCCTTGACATCACCGGCTTCGCCGAGCTTCGGGACGTCCTGTCGGAGAACGACTTTCATTGACTAAAACCTTCCAACCGTGAAGCGGTCACGTATCTCAATCAGCACAAAAGACCACACCGGTAAGCATGCAAGGTCAACCGGTGCGGACGCGTTGCCAGTTGCGGCCATTCTACCGGGTTTCGGGGGGTCGGTGCAACGCGAGGTGTTTGTGAGAGGCAAGAACGCGATCTCCGCAAACAGCGTCCGTCATCCTGAGTGGCGTGTCACGGCATACCTGTCACACACCCCGCCACACGCCGGCATGCCGAGCGCCGTCGCCGCACTCCGTCCGAGAGAGGAACGGCCCCCAGCAGGGCCCCACGCCGCCCGAGGCGCGCATCCGCCGCAATATGTGGATACGAGATCCCTCGACTTCGCTCGGGATGACGGAGGTGGATGACGCACAAGGCGTGACACGCCACTGAGCGACGTCGAGGGATGGCGGATGGAGCGGCGATCCCTACACAACCTCAAGGTATTTCGCGGCGCACCACCCGGTGCCATATCGCGAAGTGCTGACCCGAAGCCAGTCGTAGGAGTCGCCGGCAACCGGCCCCTCCAGCACGTCGACGAAAGTCGCGTCCGGCAATACGGCGATGATGTCGCTACCCGTGCTGCTGGCGGCGCGCAGGTTGAGCTCGCCGTCGATGACCCGGGCCCTCGAACCCGCGCCTGGCGTCCCGCCCTTCGATTTCGAGAGGTAGACGGTGACGCACCATCCCTCGCCGGTGCCGGTCTTGATCTTGACCCACGTGAACCCATCAGCATCGACGGCCGCTCCCGTGACCGTGCCTTGCTCGCCGGTCTTGAGCGTTGCGATGATTCCGGCGGACAAGGAAGCGGAGGAGCGCACGTTCAGCGCGTCCGTGTCGACAAACACCGCGTCGTTGACGCCGAAGCCGCTGGAGGATGGGTCGGGCGTGCCCTTGGCGAGAAACTGCGCGGCGGACCAACCGGTACCCTGACCGCTTTCGATCTGGTACCAGATGTAGCCGTCCTTCTCGTCGGGGCCGTCGCCTACCGTGGCGGTGGCGTTCGTGTAGAGCACACTCACGACCTTGCTGCCCGTACCTGCGGCTGATCGCAGGTTCAGCGCGTCCGTGCTGACGTAAACCCGTTGACCGGGGTCGAACTGGCGATCGGGGGACGCTTCGGTCGCCAGGGCGAGGAACGTGTCGATGCTCCAGCCCGACCCATAATCGGTGTCCAGCTTGTACCAACTCATGTTGTTGGCGAATTCGGGACCGGCGACAACCGTCCCGCCGACACCCGTGCCGAGCGCCGTCAGAATCGGACCCGTCGCCCCGGGATCTTCTCGCAGGTTGAGCGCATCGGTGTCGACCACTACGCGATCCCCGGCCGTGAATTTCGGTGGTTTCGGCGTCGATTCTGGACCGTAGGTCAGGAAGTCCTCGGCGCACCATCCGGTTCCGGCGGACGTCTCGATCTGGAGCCAGACAAAACCGTCTGCGGCCTTTGGTCCACCCACGACGGTGCCGGTCATCCCGGGCGACATGCTGGCCATCTGGCTGGAGGATGTCGATGGGGCCGATCGCAGGCGGAGTCCCTCGGGATCGGAAACCTCGACCGCATCGCCAACGAGGAAGCGAGTCGTCGGGTTTACCGCATCTTCATGCGAGAGGTATTGCTCGGCACACCAGCCGGAACCAAGATCGCTATCGACCCGGTACCAGGAGTAGCCATTCGCGGGCATCGGGCCATCGGAGACGGTGACGTCCGTCATGTACGGCAACGTGGCGGTAATGAGGCCCTTGAGCGAAGGATTCTCGCGGATATTGAGCATATCCGTGGAAATCACGAGCTTGTCACCAACTGCGAACTGCCCTGCAGGAGGCGCGGCATCGCTGGGTCCGAAATTGATCGTCGCCATCCAGCCGGTACCGGGATTGCCATCGACGCGATACCAGGTGTAGTCGTCGATAGTGGTCGGACCCTCGACGATCCGGAAGACGCTGCCGCCCGGCACGGGCAGCGCCCCGCCAGAAACGCCGGGTTGTCGGCGCAGGTTGGCGTCCTCGGTCGTCGTCTCCACGATCTGGCCGGGCGAGTACTCCGGGTTCGGAACAGTGTCCCGCGCTCCGGTGAGGACCTCGGCGACGGCGGTCCGGATGTAATCCAGATCCGCATACAGACCGTCACCCGGACAGGTGCTGTCGTTCACATCGCGGTGACCGCAGATCGTCGGCAGGTTTGGCTGCTCGTGGAAGTCGGCGTGGCCGAGAGGATCGAGATATCGGCAGCACCAGGCGGTGATCCAGATCAGGCCGGCGATCGCCTCCGGTGTCGGTGGCTGGGTCTTGAACGAACCCATCTCGCAAATGCCGGAGCTGCCGTAGGCGTACTGGTACGCGTGACCGCCGACAACATTGTCCCCACCGACGCGGCCTTCGTAGACGTTGCCCATGAAATCGACGAGGTAGTTGTATCCGATATCTCCCCAGTCGCGGGTGATGGCGTGGTAGTAGTGGATCGAACGGATCTCGGTCAGCGGATCGCGCAGATTCGGCGTTTCCGAATGGTGGATGATGACATGCTCGACCGTCTGGTACTCCGGGATCCAGTCGCGTGCACCGGCCTCGACACCACCGTAGGCGAGGCTGGCGCCCCATTCCTCGCGTGAGATGATCGGTGGTCGATCCAGGGACGGGACCGGCGAATTCGTCGAGATATCGCCAAGTCCGGGACCACCGGTGGCATCGATGTAGGTGAACGCCAGACCGGGAATGGCGCGGGTGTTGCCGTCCGTATCGATCGGGCGATACCGTACGAATTGAGAGCGTTCGTTGAAGGCGAGCTGGCCGAAAACGCGGTCGTCACGATCGGGAGGGCCGGCGTCGGTGTGGGCTGGTCCGAGGGTCGCGGGGTCGGACCATGTCTCGCCGTCATCGCTGAGCTGGACCTCGACCGCAGCCGCGAAATCCGTGTCGCCCGGCCAGTGCGGGGCGATGGCGTAGAAGGGAAAATCGGCCTGGAACTGCAGCTGATCGCCTTCGCCGCCGACACCGTCAGGTTGGAACCATTCCGCCGCGATGGTCGGTGAGCCTTGCGCGGCAGCAGGTTTCGGCTGCGGGCGCGTCGTCGCCAGGGCCATGGCGGTGAAGCCGGCCGTGGCTTTGGCGAGGGTGCGGCGGTCGAGTATGAGACTCGCCCAGCTCGAAACGGTGCGATGTTCGGGATGCAGACACGAATTCCCCACGGGTGGACTCCTGTGATGGCAGACGGTATCGCCTTCCCCGTCCGGTGCTCCGTTCCAGCCAACAGAGCATCGGGCGATACCGGGCTACGGTACATCGTAGTGAACGTACCATGTGTACGTACACAATACGGTGACATGGAGTCACTGTCAACCACTGCGGGATGAGCCGGAGGGGCGTCGCGGGGACAGGCTTCCTCGCTACCCGGTAGCACCGCGCCGCAGTGTATGGAGTGCGGCCTGTATCAGGACTTCGTGATCCCGAACGAACACCGGCCACTTCGGGCCGGTGCTACCGATTTTTTTTGCAGCGAGTGGCGTCAATCCGCCGCTTCCTGCTCCTGCCGACCATGGACGCGCTCGATCTCGTCGAGGACGCGGTCCAGAGCCTCTTGCCAGGGGACGGTAAGCTCCAGCAGACGGATGCGGATCGAGTTCGGCGTGATGCGCAGGGCATCGCCGACGGCCTTTTCCAGCCGCTCCCTGGAGAGCGCCTTCGTCTCGATCGGGCGGATGATGATCTGGCGTTCCCGCTCGACGACGGAGTCGATCCCGAGCGCGTTGGCCCGGATGCGAAGCCGGATCAGCGCCAGCAGGTGCTCGACCTCGTCGGGGAAATCGCCGAAGCGATCCAGCAGCTCGTCGGCCAACTCGCCGACCTGCTCCAGGGTCTCCACCCCGGCGATCTGGCGATAGGTATTGAGCCGGAGCTCGGCGTCGGGGATGTAGTCCTCCGGAATCAGCGCCGTCATCGGGAGATCGAGCGTGATCGGGCCGGATTCCATCGCCGGCCGTCCGGATCGGACTTCCTCGACGGCCTGGCTGAGTAGCCGCATGTAGAGCTCGTAACCGACCGTGGCGATGTGGCCACTCTGTTCGGCGCCGAGGATATTGCCAGCGCCCCGAATCTCGAGGTCGCGCATCGCGACGCGGAGTCCCGCGCCTAGCTCCGTCGCTTCCTGGATCGTCTCCAGGCGCTCCTGCGCCTCGCTTTTGAGCCGCTTGTGAGGTTGGTAGAGCAGGTAGGCGTAGGCCCGATTCGCCCCACGGCCGACGCGTCCTCGCAGCTGGTAGAGCTGGGTGAGGCCGAGTGTATCCGCATTGTCGATGATCATCGTGTTCACGTTCGGAATATCGACCCCGGATTCGATGATCGTGGTCGCCAGTAATACGTCGAACTCATGGCGGACGAAGCCGAGCATGACCTCTTCCAGCACGTGTTCGTCCATCTGGCCGTGTCCGATGCCGAAACGGGCCTCCGGCACGATCTTGCGGAGTCGATCCGCCAGCCGGTCGATATCGTGAACCCGATTGTGGACGACATAGATCTGCCCACCACGATCGAGCTCGCGCAGGACCACCTCGCGTACGAGCTGGTCCTGGAACGGGGTCACGAAGGTACGGATCGGAAGCCGCGCCTGGGGAGCCGTCTCGATCATCGAGATATCGCGGATGCCGGAGAGAGACAGGTGCAGCGTGCGGGGAATCGGGGTCGCCGACATCGAGAGGACGTCCACCTGCGTGCGCAGCGTCTTCAGGAATTCCTTCTGCCGGACTCCGAAACGCTGCTCCTCGTCGACGATGACGAGACCGAGATCCTTGAAGTCGACGTCTTTCTGCACCAGTCGATGCGTCCCGATGACGATATCGACGGTTCCCGCTTTCAGGTCCTTGACGGTCTGGGCCTGCTGTTTTTTCGAGCGCAGGCGAGACATCATCTGGAGGTTGATGGGGTAGGCCGCCATGCGTTGCCGGAACGTCTCGTAGTGTTGCAATGCGAGGATCGTCGTCGGCACGAGGACGGCGACCTGCTTGCCGGCGTTGACCGCCTTGAACGCCGCGCGGAGTGCGACTTCGGTCTTGCCGAAGCCGACATCGCCGCAGATGAGGCGGTCCATCGGACGGTACGATTCCATATCCGACTTGACCGCCTCAATTGCCAGCGCCTGATCCTTCGTTTCCACGAACGGGAACGACTCCGCCAGCTCATAGTCCCAACGGGTGTCCGGGGGAAACTGGTATCCGACACCGGAATCCCGGTAGGCGTAGAGCTGGATCAACTCGAAGGCCATCTCGCGGACGACACGACGGACCCGCCGCTTGGTCTTCACCCATTCGCCGGACCCGAGCTTGTTCAATGCCGGAGCGGCGACACCACCGGTTGCGTAGCGGGTGACGCGGTCGCTTTGATCGACCGGGACGTAGAGCTTGTCGCCCTTCTCATACTCAAGCAACAGGTATTCGCGCTCGATTCCCTGCGTTTCCATCCGGACGAGCCCGATGAACTTGCCGATCCCGTGATCGACGTGAACGACGTGCTCTCCCGGTTCGAGGGACGCGGCAAATGCCCGCGCCTCGCTCATGGTGCGCGTGCCGGCCCGCCGCATCTGCTTGCGGAAACCGAACATCTCGAAGTCGGTCCATACCGCCAGCTTGCCGCGGTTCCAGCTCCAGCCCGCGGTCAGGTCGGAGGGTTGGATCTCGACCATGCCAGCGGCGAGCGGGGACGCGTCCTCCGCCTCACCGCGCGATCCCCGGCGCGGATAGATGTCGTGCTCCTGCAGGATGTCGGTCATCCGGTCGACCTGATCCGTCGCGATGACGATTTTCCATCCCCTCTGCAATTGGGGTTTCAGGACCTTGACGAGGTCGAGCATCTTGCTGTTGAACAGGGGAGGATCGCCGATACCGTCCATCGAGATCGCCTCGATGTCGGTCTCCGTTTCCGTGCCGAGCCGCAGGGTCGTGAAGCTGGAGAGCGCCGCGAGCGATTCGCTGGCGACGAGCGCGGGTTTCGTGACGCCGGCCGGCATCTCGCCGCTTTCGATCAACGTCCGGACCAGATCGTCTTCCTGTTGGTCGATCTGCCCTGCGGCGAGTGTGACGGCGCCCGGCTGGTCTACGACGACGCGGGTTCCTTCGGGAAGGTAGCTAAGGAGCGAGGTCCGTTCCGGAACCAGATAGCCGGCGAAAAGATCGAGCGAGGTCGGGACGATCCCCTGCCGCATGTGATCGACGAGGCGATGCCACTCTTCGGCCACTTCGGACCGGAGGTCCTTCGTCGACACCGTGCGAACCCGCTCCGCCGCTGCCTTCAACCGCCAGGTCGGGAGCTCGAGGGGTGGCAGGAGCCGAATCGATGACAGACGCTCGGTCGAGCGCTGCGAATGGGGATCGAAATAACGGATGCTCTCGATATCGTCGCCGAAGAAATCGACGCGTACCGGATAATCCGAGCCCGGAGGAAAGATATCGACGATACCACCCCGCCGGGCGATGGTTCCCGGCTCCTGCACCATCGGGTTCTGCTGATAGCCGACAGACGCCGCCCAGGCGAGCAGCTTCACCGTGTCGATGCGGCGTCCGACCCGCAGCTCGATCGAGTGCGAGCGGAAGTCATCTGGCGCCATCAGGAGTTGGGTTAGCGCGTGGACGGGAGCAACGATGACCGATGGTGTGTCGGGATGGGATTGCAGAGCCTCCATTACCTGCACCCGCTGGATGCTGGCTTCGGTGTCGATGGGCAGCTGCTCCCAGGGCTGGGCATCTGGCGCGGCCCACTGGTGCAGCTGGATGTCCGACGGGAGATATTCCGCGATGGCCGAGGCGAGGGCATCCGCCCGGTCTCGCCGGGACGTGAGGACGAGGACAGGACCGGGACTGCGACTGGCGACCGCGGCGGCGATGACCGGACGCATTGCCTCCGGCATGTCGGCAAGGGTGCGATTCTCCCCGCGGGAGAGTCCGGAGAGCGCGTCCTTCAGCGGAGCGTAGTTGGCGATGGTGGGAAGCAGATGGGAGAGGCTCAAACCAGTCCTTCCTGATAGTGACCGAAACGTCATCGCACGCGGAATGCCGGCGCGGGCGAAATGCCCGGCCGTTTCATCCACGATTTGTGCGGCGATGCCGCACGGAGGTTGTTGCGGGTATCTGGCGATGGTGAGTCATTCGAAGAAAAACGTCGCCAATACCTGAATTCCATTTTACATGGTCGTCCAAATGCGCCAGTATGGCGGAGAGATGGCGAAACGGGATCGGTGAAGGGTATCGATGATGGACGCGCACCAAAAACTGGAGCGATTGCGAGCGGATATTCGGGAGCTTGGATCGGTCGTTGTCGCGTTTTCCGGAGGCGTAGACAGCACGCTGTTGCTGAAGGTCGCGCACGATGAGCTGGGAGATCGGTGCATCGCCGCGAGCGGTCTCTCCGCGACCTACGCCGATGAGGAGATGCAGGAGGCGCGGGAGCTGGCGGCGGAGATGGGTGTTGAGTACCGGCTCGTCGAGACTATGGAGCTATCCGACCCCCGGTACGCCGACAATACGCATCAGCGCTGCTTTTTCTGCAAGCAGGAACTCTATGGCAAGTTGACGGAGAGGGCTCGCGAGTGGGGTTTCGACCATGTTGTCGATGGCTCGAATGCGGATGATGGCGGCGATTTCCGGCCCGGAATGCGTGCCGGGCGGGAACTCGGCATTCGCTCGCCGCTGCAGGATGCCGCGCTGACCAAGGCCGATATTCGGCAATTGTCAGCGGAATTCGGTCTGCGTACGGCGGAGAAGCCTGCCGTTGCCTGCCTCTCCTCACGATTCGCCTATGGTGACCCGATCACGGTCGAAAAACTGAAGCGGGTGGGGGGAGCGGAGCGCGCGATCAAGGCACTTGGCTTCCGGGGCTTCCGCCTGCGGCATCATGAGCAAGTGGCGCGGCTTGAGATGCGGGAAGAAGACCTCGAGCGCGCCTTCTCGATGCGCCGCGAGATCGGCGAGGCCGTGAAGGCCCACGGCTATCGCTACGTCGCGCTCGACCTCGACGGGTACGAGTCTGGATCGATGAACCGGGTGCTGCCGATGGCGGTGCTCCGCTCTGGGCAGCACACTGGCGGCTCGTAAGCTGCAGCCGGAATAATTGCCGCGTGCTGCTACGCGGAATGCGGCGGAAATCCCTGCCGGCAGATCATGTCGGCAAGGTCGGCGACGCGGCACGAATATCCCCATTCGTTGTCATACCAGGAGATGATCTTGACCATGGTTCCTCCTGTGACCTGCGTCAACAGGCTGTCCACGATGGATGATCGGGAGTCGCGCAGAAAGTCGACCGAAACCAGCGGAAGATCGGAGACACCGAGAATACCCTGAAGCGGCGATCGGGCAGCAGCATCCCGAAATGCCTGGTTCACGTCATCGACCGTCGTGTTGGACTCAACCCGCGCGACGAAATCCACTGACGATACCGATGGCGTCGGCACGCGCATCGAAATCCCTTCGAATTTCCCTTCAAGTTGCGGAATGATCCGCGCCAATGCCCGGGCGGCGCCCGTACTTGTCGGCACGATACTCAGTGGCGCCGAGCGAGCGCGTCGCGGATCGCCGTGGGGCTCGTCCTTGAGTTGCTGGTCCGCCGTATAGGCGTGGATCGTCGTCATCAACCCATGGTCGATGCCGAACTTCTCCATCACGACCTTCGCGACGGGTGCGAGCGCGTTCGTCGTGCAGGATGCATTCGAAACGATGTGGTGTCGTTCAGGATCGTACATGTCGCCATTGACGCCGAGGACCACGGTCAGGTCCTCATTCCGCGCGGGGGCGGTGATCATGACCTTCGAGGCACCGGCGTCGATATGTTTTCGCGCCAGGCGTGCGTCAGTGAAATGTCCGGTGGATTCGATCACGAGATCGATTCCGAGATCGGCCCACGGGAGTCGCGCCGGGTCTCTCTCCTCCAGTCCACGAATGAGCCGTCCATTGACTCGCATACCGTCAGCGGTACGTTCGACATCGCCATCAAACTGGCCATATGTCGAGTCGTACTTGAACAGGTGCACGCTCGCGTCAGAGAGGATGTTCACGGCCTCGACTTGGAAGGTGTCTCCGTAGCCACCTCGCTCGATTGCCCGCAGGACCTGACGACCGATTCGTCCGAAACCGTTGATACCTACCCGGATCGTCACGCGTCGCACTCCCTTTAATTGATGAACACGCCTTCGATTGTTTTCGTATCAGGGTGCTGCCGGAAAGGTCCTCCGGCAGCACCCGCATCAGAACGTAATTCGATAAACCTGTCAACAGGCAACACGAGGGAGAAAATGACGTATGGATAAGGCTGAGGCACTACCAGGAAGAAATGAAGCCAGCGGACATGTCCGCTGGCTTCATTTCATTACGTTGATTTCCGGAGAATACTACGAATCGATCGCGACTTCATCGATCTGGGCGCGTTGGAGCTTGCCGCTGAAATCGACATAGACGCTCTGCCACTCGGTGTAGAAGTCGAGTGCGGCAGTTCCGGCCTCACGGTGACCGTTGCCGGTCGCCTTGGTACCGCCGAACGGGAGATGGATCTCGGCGCCGGTCGTTCCTGCGTTCACGTACAGGATACCGGTGTTGATGTCCCGCATCGCCTTGAAGCAGTTGTTTACGTCCTGCGAGAAGATCGCGGCGGAGAGACCGTACTGGACGCCGTTGACGACCTCAATGGCCTCATCCAGTGAATCGACCGGGATGATCGAAACGACGGGGCCGAAGATCTCTTCCTGCGCGATCCGCATTCCGGCGGTCACGTTGTTGAAGATCGTTGGCTGGTAGAAGAACCCGTTGTCCAGGTCTTCGCCGGTCGCCGTCTCGCCACCGATGACGAGGTCAGCCCCTTCTTCCTGGCCGATCTTGACGTACTTCTTGACGGTCTCACGCTGGCCGTCGCTCACCAGCGGACCAACCGTCACGCCGGATTCGAGGCCGTTGCCGAGCTTCAGCTTCTTTGCGCCGGCGACCAGGCGATCGACGAGCGCCTGCTGGACGGCGCGGTGGACGACGACGCGGCTGGTTGCGGTGCAGCGCTGCCCGGTGGTGCCGAATGCGCCCCAGAGGATACCCTCGGCGGCGAGGTCGAGATTCGCATCCTCATGCACGATGACCGCGTTCTTGCCGCCCATCTCGAGGGTCAGGCGCTTGTTGTGCTCGGCGGCGGCGAGGGCCACGGCCTTGCCGGTCTCGGTCGATCCGGTGAAGGAGATCACCGGAACATCCGGATGGTGGAGGATCGGATCGCCCACCTCGGAGCCGGAGCCGAGCACGACATTGACGACGCCGTCCGGGATACCCGCTTCCTGCAGGATCTCGGCGAGGCGAATCGTCAGCTTCGGTGTGAAGGTGGCCGGCTTGATGACGACGGTGTTCCCGGCGACGAGGGCTGGCATCATCTTCCATGAAGGGATAGCGATCGGGAAGTTCCAGGGAGTGATGAGCCCGACGACACCGAGTGGCTTGCGGACCGACATCTGGAACTTGTTCGGCATCTCCGACGGGGTGGTCTCGCCGAAGAGGCGACGGCCTTCACCCGCCATGTAATAGGTCATGTCGATGGCTTCCTGAACGTCGCCCTTGGTTTCGTCCAGGACCTTGCCCATCTCCTCGGTCATTTCGCGGGCGAGGTCGTCCTTGCGCTCCTCAAGGATTCGGGCGGCCTTGAAGAGGATCTCGCCCCGCTTCGGCGCCGGGAACAGGCGCCACGAGCGATACGCCTTCTTCGCCGCCTCAACCGCGGCATCGACATCCTTCGCATCGCTACGGGTATAGGTCGCCACGACCTCGCCGGTGGCAGGATTCTTCCGCTCGAAGGTGCGGCCGGTGTGGGACTCGACCCACGTGCCGCCGATGAGATTCTTGAACAACTCAGACACGCGCGCATCCTTTCGAAATAGTGAGTGCATCGATCGACTCTCGGGCAAGTCTACAGTGCTCATCGGATCTCCTGCCCGCTCGTGTGCCATGTTCAACGCTGCACCCGTCGATTGGATAGTGGACAGCGAGACTGATGTATGAAGTGGTTTGGTCATGCGGGAATCGAGCACTGCCGTGAGTCGGTCGCCTGCGCCGGACATATATTCGCCTCGCTCCAACGCTTCTTGCTTGAGCTCACCGGCAGGAGCCGTGGAGCTCAACGACCAATTCAGCTTTGACGAGTGCGGTGATCACCAGATGGTCACCGGCGGAGAAAAGATCGCAATTGAGGCGTGATCGAACGGCTGGAAATAGGGCCAGACGGCAGACATGATCGACCGGTGGTTTTGGAGTCTGGTGCGTGCGTTTTATCAGGCGATCTACCGACCCGGAGCGATGAGTAGCTCGATCAGACCGGTCCGCTGGTTTCACACGAACATGCTGGCGAAGAGCTAGGGTTGTTCGAGGTGGCGATCGACCAGCTGCCCAATTGGTGTCTGGTGGAGATTTGAGGCAACTCCCACCAGGAGCTGCATCGCTCGCTCCAAGCTGGCGAGATCATTTTCGGTGAGATCCCCCAGTGCGGAGCGCATCTCCTCGAAGATTTGCTGCTGGACGTAGTCACTTAGCAACTTGCCCTGTTCGGTAATGGTGACCCGCCAGGCCCGACGATCGGCGAGATCGCACTCCCGGGTCACGAAGCCTCCAGATTCCAGCTTGGCAACGATCCGCGTGAGAACGCTGCGCTGGATCTGGAAGTGTTGGGCCATCTCGGTGGAGGTTGGATTCGAGTTTTCGAGCAGACCGTGACGCAAGTGGTACAAGACATCGAGTTGGCGGATGCCCGCTTTGCCATAGGGTGTCTGAAAGTCCCGTATTTGATTTATCCATCGACCAAAATCCGGCAGGATCAACACCATTAACTGTGACAGCCGCTTTTGGCGTGCGCTCAACGAATTGCCTGCCGCTTCGCCGTCCATTCCCTTATCGCCCCTTCATACATTCGTGAACCCACTGCATGAAGGATACAACGACCGCAATGCTACGTGGGTCGCATACGGATAGGCTGTTTTGCTGTCCAGCCAGCGATGCCCGGGTCATCGATGGCGACCGTTACATTTCCTCCCCATTGAGTGAATGCTGCGGCCAGGCGGTTGCCGGAAAGAACCCGGTCGGAATCTGCGGGATGACGTCCGGCGAGGAGAATCGGGAGCCCCTCAAGATGGGCAAGCGGTGGTTCCCAGCCCGGAACAACGGGCAATACAGGATCGATCGCGACGACGCCCGAGAGCAGATCCGGGGTCGCGGCTGCCATCGCCAGCGCCATGGTCGCTCCCTGCTCAGCGCCCACCAAGAAGGGCAATTCCGCGTTGTTCTCCGGCTGACGGTCGATTTCGTCCCACAGAAAACGCTCGATCTCCTGCATCGCGTCACCGAAATGAACGGGCGATGGTTGCATCAATGGACCGACGAACCAGGTGTAGCCAACGACGTCACGGCCGAGGTAGACGCCTTTTGACGCCTGTAGTCCCGTCACGCTGCCACCTGGATTGGCCGCCAATCCGATCTCTTGCATGCCTTCGAGGAATTCGCCGCGCCGGTGCAGCGTGATAACGTGCCTAGTACCAGGCACTGCGCGAAACCGGGTGAAGATCAATTGACTGAGTGGAAGCTGCATATCTCGTCCTGAGGGAGGGAACCCGGAGAACTCGATCCCCGGATTCCACACCCTGTCACGCTTAGCTGTCGGACTTGGAACTGGCGTGTTTGCCGGCGGCATAGCCCCAGACATGGGCGTTACCCAAGGTCATGCCACCCGCCCAGTAGGCGTTGACGCCCGGAGATGCGACGGCGTTACCCGCGCCGTACAGCCCCGAGATTGGGTCACCGTTGTAGGAGAGTACCTGCCCGTTCGTGTCGATAACGGGACCACCGTTCGTATCGACCGCCGAGGCGGCGACGATCATTGCATAGTAGGGGCCGGTGTCAGCCAGCGGGTACATCGACTTCAACGGCTGATCCGAGGACGGCCATGGCGTGGCGGTGGGGTTTTCGACGCTGGGCTGTGACTGCCAGCCTTCATCGTATCCATGTTCGCCGCGCTGGAAGTCCAGATCCTTGCCGTCCCTGGCGTACCCATTGAACTTCTCGACTTCGGCCACGAGGTTCGTCTCGAAGTCGTCGTGAAGCTGCATGCCGACCGTGACCGACGAAAGGCTGTTGACCCTTTCGCGAATCGCGGTGCCGAGTTCCTCAAGTGTGTCGCCCTTGATCACGTACGATGCGTCGGCGCCGAGTTGGGGGTATGGGAAGTTTCCGGCCCAGTTTTCGGCAACCCGCTGGTCGTAGACGAGGTAACCAAGGAGGTTCGGCCAGGTCGCATTGTTCGGGTCCCAGTTGAAATGCGCCATCGGGCGATCCTGGTAATTGCGGCGCTCGTTGTGGAATCGAGTGCCTTGCCCGTTCACGATCAGCATCGAGTCGCCCTTGTGGTACCAAATGCAGTTATAGGCTGAGGGTGAGGCGATTCCCTGTTCGTAGATGCCCTCGTTCCGGTAAACGTTGTGGAGGTTGCCCTGCTGGGCGCCAAGGGCGAAGGCAATTCGCTGGAAGTCCCCCTCGTTTGTTGGGGCACCGCAACCCTGCAAATGTGGGAAGGGCATAAGGTGGTGCATCATATCGTCGTTCTTGACGAAGCCGCCAGTACCGAAGATGACACCCTTCCTGGCCCGGAAGGTCTTGACGGTCGTTTGGGCTGGGGTGGCTTGAGGCGTCGCCGCCGAATCGGGCACTGAAACCTCGACACCAATCACTGCGCCATCATCGTCGAGCACGACCCGCTCAACCCGATGGTTGAGACGAATTTCCATATCATTGTTGTCGGCCCACGTCTGGTAGTTGGCGATCATAACGCCACCGCCGCCTTCATTGCCGTCAGCGTCGAGCGTGACCAGCGTGCCGGCTTCCTTGGGGACGTTTTCTTCAAAGTGATCCATGTAGTCGACGTTCGGGACCGTCGGCACACTCCCCCCGATATGCTGGACAGCGAAGGTGGCAGCTCCGACCTGCTCCAGGAAGTCGATGACCTCCGGCGCCGTATCGTAGTACGTGCTGATCATGTCGTAGTCATGCTGCGGCAGTCCGAGCGTCGGGTGATCCGGCTGATAGAGATGCGGCCAGGAATAGCGGGCCATATACTTGAGCCGCTCATCGCGCGGGTCCTCGTAGCCCAACTCCTGCATTTGCTTGCTGTTGGGGATAAAGAACCCGCCGCCCGAAACGAGTGAGGTGCCTCCAACATAGGCCCCTTTCTCAAGGACGATCGTGTCGGAGCCCATGGCCTTGGCGGTGATCGCCGCCACCAGCCCGGCCGCGCCACTGCCGGCTACGACGACGTCGTACTCCTCATCCCATTGTTGCTGGGCAAAAGCGCGTGACGCCCTGAACGGGATGGCGCCAACTGCGCCACCCATGCCGGCGGCCATCGCGGCGCTCACGCCACCGGCCTTCAAGAATCCGCGGCGCGATATGCGCAATCGTGACTCACGAGTGGATTCGACCATGAATACACCTCCGATCTCGACGTCGATGTACGCCCACGGGCTCTTGCACCGCGATAAATAAACGCACATTGCTCGGATCGCCAGAATGCTACACCTAGGCACGCTTTTTCGCAATAGATTCAGGGTGACCTTCTGGAGTAGTTCTTGCGTGTCGGCCTTCTGGTGTATGACGACGACATCTTACCCTTGACGTTCGGAAGTCCATGGCCCCTTTTCGTGAGGATGAGCCAGAGCCTCGTGGGGGTGCCGGTCCTTCTTTTGATCGAGGCCGGCCGGCCGGCCGTAAATATCAAAACCCACCGGCGTTCGAAAGACGATCCGATGGGGCAAGCGTTCAAGAGTGATCTTGTTTTTCTGGATTTTGGTGCCTGGCTCCCCGAGTAGGATTCGAACCTACAACCCTCCGGTTAACAGCCGGATGCTCTACCGTTGAGCTATCGGGGATCATATTCTCTCGCTGCTACCTCGGCAGCGATGCTGATTGTACCATAACTGCCACCGGGATCAAGGTGATTTTGCAGACGATTTTCCGCGCACCGCCCGTCCGGGTTGCAGGTAAACTGGTTGGAATGAAAACTGGCCGAGGATGAACGGAGCAACGCTGCCGTGTGGGACCCACGCAACTACGAAGATACTGACTTCGGTCTCGATCCGGACGAGACGTTCGAGCCGGAAGATGCCGGCGAGGATGTGAATGTCAGCACGGATGGCCCGCACATCATGACGGTGCTGGGCCCGATTGAGTCGGACGAGCTTGGCATCACCCTGGTTCACGAACACTTGCTATGCGACCCGGTAGCGGTGACCGCGCAGGAACCTGATTACCGGCTCGATAACGAAGATTTTGCCTCGGAAGAGATCGAGGCGTTCGTCACCCGCGGTGGGCGGTCGATCGTCGAGTGCTCGCCGCGCGATTACGGGAGGGATGCTGCCGGATTGGTCCGGCTCGCGATGCGCGCTCCCATGCACCTGATCTCCGTCACAGGGCGTCACAAGGATCTGCATGCGGCCCGGATGCCGAACGCGACCGATGTCGAGAGCCTGACCTCCGAGTTCGTTGCGGATCTGCGCGATGGCATGGACGGGACGGAGGCCAGGGCGGGCGTGATCAAGATCGGGACGAGCCTCGATGAGATCACCGACGTCGAGCGTACATCTATCGCGGCAGCCGGCGCCGCCCACCGTGCAACCGGGGCGCCGGTGACGACGCATGCCGAAGCGGGGACGATGGCGCTCGAGCAGATTGAGCTGTTGGGCGAGGCGGGAGTTCCTCCGGAGCAGGTGATCGTCGGGCATCTGGATCGCCGCCTGGATTTTTCCTACCTGACCGACGTTGCGAAGCGTGGGGTGTTTCTCGGTTTCGACCAGATCAGCAAGGCTCAGTACAACGCCGACACTGACCGGGCGGCGATGATCGCCCGACTGGTCGAGGCCGGTTTCGGTGACCAGATCCTGCTGTCCCACGACCACGGTCGAAAGTCGCTTTATATTGCATATGGCGGATATCCGGGTATCACGTACATCACCGAGCGATTCATGCTGTTGTTGATGGAGGCCGGTGTCGAGGCGATGGCCGTACGGCGGATGCTGATCGAGAATCCGGCGCGTGCATTGACGATCCGTCCAGAGAGGAACGCGTAACGCCGAAAGTGGAAAGGGAAGCGTATGACGGTCCGGCTCTTTTTGACATCCGTGAAGATTCTAGAGGGAACCCCTGAAACCGGAGATGTCCTGGTCGAGCGACTGTTCATCAATGCATCGGAACTTTCCGAGGTGTGGGTTGACACGGAATCGGCGCGGACGCCAGATCGCGGAAAATCCGCCGTCTTCGCTCTCGCGCGGGACATGCGGCTGGGGTTCGTCCGAATCTCCGGTACGGTCGAGCGCAAGGTGCAACGGTAGGGGAGCGCGCTGTGTCGTCTGTACGCGCTGCGCTCAGTAACGTGCCGAACGTCCCGGTGCCATACCGGCCCTGTTGAGGCCGTACAGGCGACTCTGGTTCCACATTCCCGCGTCCAGAAAGGTCGAGCCCCTCTCGATATGCCTTCTGCCCTGCGCGCATTCTGGCCTACTTCGCGCCGCCGCTCCCTTCGGACAGGCGCTTCCCTTTCGACCCCGCTCGTGGTCGGGAGTCCGGTCATTTATCGTCAACGTCCCGTCATCCCGAGCCCGTGAGATCGCGGAGCGGTCGAGTCCTGAACGCATGTGAAGGATGTCGAGAGATCCTGGTTCCCGCAAACCGCTGTGGTGGCCAGAGGCACAGATCCCTCGACACGTCGCCCCTCGCTCCGCTCGCGGCTCCGGCTCGGGATGACAGGGAAAGGAGGCTCGCTCCTCACGCGTTCGGGATGTCAGGAAGAGGGGTGGCGGTCACAGATCGGGAAGACGGTGGGGGCTGAGAGGTGCTGGCGCTCTTGAGATTGCAATGATTGGATGGGGCGGCTGACACGGCGTAGACGTGTCATTCGTGGGAGGCTTCTTATACGGAATTCGGATGCACGCTCGCGGGTCGCCGTGGTGCCGATTTGCACGCATGGTGATGGGCATGTCTCGGGCACAGGACCCGAGACGACGAAGCGACGTTCCCGGCGAATCGCGAACCTCGTCGTCCTGGACACCGCCCGCCGCGGTGTCAATGTCCCCGGAAACGACGCCGCTGCGCACGCATGGGTATGGGCGTGTCTCGGGTCCTGTGTTCGAGACGATGAGGTGACGTCCCTGATGAATCGCGCAAGATACGGTGTCGAGGGATCTCTGATCCAGCCTGACAAGAGGACTGGGAAAAGCAAAGATTCCTCGATCCGTTCGCTCGGAATGACAGGTTGTGGGTGGTGGATTCAGGCTCGGGCGCCGAGAGGGCAGAGAGCCTGCGGCCATCCACCCTTACGTCTCATGTGCGTGGTCGATGCCAACCATTGTGCAATTCGCTCTAGGCGGACATAAGAGTCCGCCCCTACCGAATCGGCTCTTACGCCGACCACTGCGGGTCGGCGCTACCGCTGGCGTCGGATCGGTACTCGGAAGATGATTCCGGTGTTGCCCACTATCCCCGGGTTCGCTCGAATCTGGGGACCGATTTCCGCTTGTGAGCGGTGGTGCGGACCATCGTCTCGACCCGGGCGAGCATCGCGGGATCGATTGCGGAGGTATCGCCGGAGTTGATCGCTTCGAGGGTGGCGTCGAGCTCGTCGTAGGTGAGGCCGATCTCATCCTCATCGGTCTGGCCCTGCCAGAGTCCGGCGGAGGGGGGCCGCGTGATCGTGCTCTCCGGCACGCCGATCGCCCGGGCGACGGCGCGGACTTCATACTTGTGGAGATCGACCAGCGGCATCAGGTCGACTCCGCCATCACCGTACTTCGTGAAGTAGCCGATAAGGTACTCCGTCTTGTTTCCTGTGCCGACGACAACGCCGCGACTGAGATTCGCCAGGTAGTACAGCGTCGTCATGCGCAGGCGCGGTCGAACGTTCGCCTCGGCGAGTTGGTGCCGACCAGTGAGATTCACGCCGGGATCGACGTGTAGCACCTCGTCGTAGAGTGCCTTGCCGGTCGGTACCGCTTCATAGAACGAGTTGGCGAGCGTGGTGAGGTCCACCGTCGTGCAGGCGATACCGAACGTGTCCACTGTCTTCCTGGCCTCGATCGCATCGTCCGGATTCGAGGCCGACGGCATGATCACCGCCAGCACGCGATCCGGGCCAGCCGCGCGGGCGCAGAGCGCGGCCACGACGGCGGAGTCGATCCCGCCGCTGAGCCCGAGCACAAAGCGTTCGGCCCCGCTTTCCTCCAGCCGGGCTCTCAGCCACTCGGTGATTTCGTCCGCGAGCGCAAGTGCGTCCGCCGCATCAAGGAAGACGGTGGGTACTGACATGATCGATCCCCGTATGGCAAAACGGGTCGCACTCCGCGTGGAGCACGACCCGTTTGCGGATGATTACATATCGATGGCGTGTCCGAGCGCATCCATCGCGGCCTGACCGATGACCTCGGAGACCGTCGGGTGCGGGTGGACCGTCATGAACAGTTCTTCGACGCTGGAGTTGAGGAATCGGGCAAGCCCGGCTTCCGCGATCAGCTCGGTGGCGTGAACGCCGATGATGTGGACGCCGAGGACGTCGTTGGTATCGGCGTCAACCACGACCTTCGTGAAGCCGTCCGGCTCGCCCTCGATGACCGCCTTCGCGTTCGGACGCATCGGGAATTTGCCGACCTTGACCTCGTAGCCGAGATCCTTCGCAGTTTTCTCATTCAGACCCACAGAGCCAATTTCCGGGAAGCAGTAGGTGCAGCTCGGGGAGTTGAGGACATCCAGCGGGAACGGGTTGAGCCCGGCGATGTGCTCGACGGCGATCAGTGCGTGGTGCTGCGCCGTATGGGCGAGCATCTGCTGGCCGTTGACGTCGCCGATAGCGTAAACACCCTCGACGTTCGTGCGCATCATCGAATCGACGGCGATGAAGCCCTTTTCCGTCTTGACCCCGATCTCTTCCAGACCGATGTTTTCGATGTTTGCCTGGCGGCCGGTGGCGACGAGCAGGGTTTCCGCCTCGACGACGTGCTCCTTGCCCTTGCTGTTCGTGACCGTCATCTTGACGCCCTGCTTCGAGATCTCGAAGTTGTCCTTGGTCGGACGCACGTCGGGGATGATGTCGATCTTCTGGCGCTGGAAGGCGCGGGTCAGCTGCTGGCTGATCTCGGGGTCCTCATTCGGGACCACGCGGCCGACGAGCGTCACCTTCGCGCCATACCGATGGTAGACGCTGGCCCACTCGACGCCGGTCGCGCCGCCGCCGCGGACGATGATGCTCTTCGGCATCTTGTCCAGCACGACAGCGTGGTCGCTGTTGATCACGCGCTCGCCGTCGAATTCGACGCCCTCGATAGCGCGGGGACGGGAGCCGGTGTTGATGATGATGTACTTGCCCTTAAGGGTGATCTTCTCGCCACCCTCGTTCATCGTGACCTCGACCGCATCCTTCGCCGTCATTCTGCCGCGGCCGATGAACGTGTCGATCTTGTGCTTCTTGTCGAAGAGGTACTGGAGACCCTTGTATTGACCGTCCACGACCTTTTTGGAGCGGCCCATCGCGGTGTCGTAGTTGAATGAGGCCTCTCCCTGGATCTCGACGCCATACTCGGCGGCATCCTTGACGAGATCGAAGACGCTGGCCGACTTCAGCATCGCCTTGGTCGGGATGCAGCCCTTGTGCAGACAGACGCCGCCGATCTTGTACTCCTCAACCACGGCGACTGACATACCGAGCTGGCGCGCCCGAATCGCGGCCCAGTATCCGCCCGTACCGCCACCGAGCAGAATGACGTCGTATTGCTGGTTCTTTCCCGCGTCAGCCATGAGGTGCAATTCTCCCTGGATTGATTCGTCCCGAAGCGTGTCCCCCATTGGACGTCTCCGGCCTTGTCGCTCGCTATTATCCACGATTGTCGGATTCCGTGCGCTTTTCCGGGGTTGGCATGCCACGTGCATAGAGGGAGTCATGTGACGGATGAAATCGTTCCGTCAACGGTGTTTTACACGACGAATCGACACCAGACAGGAGGTCTGTATGGACAAGAATGACAAGGACAAACTGGAAGGTTTCGGAGACGAGGCGAAGGGCAAGGCCAAGCAGGTTGCCGGCGATCTTCGTGGTGATGACGACCAGAAGGCCGAGGGCAAGGCCGACGAGCTGATGGGCAAGGTCAAGAAGGGCGTCGCCGACGTCAAGGACCGTGTCAAGGATGCTGCCGACGACCTCAAGAAGTAGTCCCTTCCACTCGGGATTCACTTCGGAGAACGACTACCCTGTACATACGGGGTAGTCGTTTTTCTGCCCCGTTGTTGCAAGTGCAAGCACGGCATGCGGCCGGTTGGCTCAAAATCGTTGGTCAGGGGGATATCGCGTATGGTGCAGGAAACGGTCGGTTTGCTGGTGCTCGTCGTCGTGGTATGGCTGGCTGTCACCGTCATCAGGCTGAATACACGGGTGAAGGAACTGGGTTACAGGCTCGATCTGATGACGCAGCAGGTCGACATCCCGGAAAACCCGGTGGACGATGAATTGAGAGAACTGATCCGGAATGGAGAGGACATCGAGGCGATCAAAAGAGTGAGAGAGAGGATGGGTTTGTCCCTCCTCAAGGCGAAACGCTACGTAGACGGGCTAAAACGCCAGATCGCATCATGATGTTTCCCTTTGGAATGAATCGCAAGATAGTCGATTTGTCCGAGGCGGATTCTTCTATGAAATCCGGATGCATGCTTGCGGATCGCCGTGATGCCGCTTCGCGTCATGTCTCGGGCACAGGACCCGAGACTACGATCGCGCTGACCAGCGATTGATTGTCCGGAATTTGTCCAGAGGGAGCGGTCCACCCGGCGCAACCATCCCCCTCATCCTGACCGCAGGAATGGGGTCGCTCTCGCTTTTCGGCCGGTGGCCTCACCCCGCGGGATCTCCCGGCGAAGCCGCTGCCCGCAGGGCAGAACGGGATGCCCTCATGCCGTGGATGTGCTTCGCACGGGGATCCTTCACATTCGTTCAGGATGAAGGAGGGTGTGTGAAATTGTGGGTGATTTCCCGAATGAGGCCGATGCGGATACCGGATGGGGCGGCAGCGACAGATTCCGCCGATACGTGCTGAAGTATGGCCAGGGCGATTGCGGCGCCGGCGGGGAGCACCCGGGCGCGCTCCTGGGCGATATCGATGCGAGCCGCGGTATCCGATGCGGGCGTTTTCGCGAAATGATCGATCAGATCGACGATGACCTCGCGCGACAGGGCGCGAGCGGGGAAGAGTTGGGCGGCGAGCTGTTCGAGAAAGATTCCGTTTCCGCCCGAGAAAACAATCGCGTCCGCTTTTGCGGAGAGGATATCGACTGCGGAAACGCGAGTCGCAGCGAATTCTGTTGCGGCCTGCAGCACCTCGATGCCGGGTGGATCGGCGCGAAAGAACCGGTCGGCGAGACGCCCCGAACCGATCGGGATCGAGGTTGACGCAACCACGTCGTCATCTTTGGCGCGGACGATCTCCGTGCTGCCGCCGCCGATATCGATGATCAGCACGCTGCCGCTGGTCGGAATCCGGTCGCGCAGCCCGATCCAGGTCAGGTGCGCTTCGTCCTCCCCCGTGATGGTGCGGATGTCCCACGATGTCTCTCGCCGGATACGGTCCAGCAGTTCGGAACCGTTCGCGGCGACCCGGAGCGCCTCGGTCGCGACACCGGCGAAGACCGTCGAACCGAGGGAGCGGCCGAGCGACTCCTGATCCCGAAGAACCTGAAGGCAGGTATCGATCCGGTCTTGCGCGATGAGGCCGGTTTCCTCGATGCCCGCGCCAATCCGGATCGTTTCGGCGGCGTCTGCACGTTCCTCGATGGTGCCATCTGCGTCGACCCGGGCGTGGGACACCTTGATCGTGTTCGTGCCGATATCGGCGACGGAGATGTGGACGGGTTTCGGGGCATTACTCATTGATACGAAGCCCTCCGCAATTTGAGCAGGGTCTTTTCAGGACTCGGCAGACCGGATCGCAGGATTTGCTCCTCGGTCTCCGCAAGCGGGTAGTCGACATACCGGAGCTCCGCCGTCCATTCCTGATCGGCCGCGTTCCACTCGATCAGTCCCCATTTGCTCCGGAGATCGCCGTCCTTGGGATTGCCGACGGCCGAGACGTCGACGAGCGTGTAATGACTCAGCGCCCGGATATAGGCGATGTGGAGATGCCCGAAGGCGATCATGGCCGCCTGCGTCTCCCCGATGAGCTCGCGCAGCTCCTGGCGCCCGGCGTCCGGCCGGATGTGGCGGTCCTGATCGAACGGATTTGCGTGAACGACGAGAAGATCGTCGGCGGGGCCGATACAGCCGGGCGGTGAGAACCGGTGAGAGAAGGGGAGATCTCGCAGGTAACGCAATCGCTCGTTACCGAGCTGGTCTCTCGTATACTGCGCGCCTTTTGACGATCGCGCTCCGTTCGCGATATCGCGGTCGGTGTTGCCCTGGATGACGATCGCGTCGAGTGCCTGGATCCGATCGACCGCACCGGCGGGATCGGGACCTTCCTCGGCCAGATCGCCGGCGATGGCGATATGGTCGATATCAGGGACGGTGGCAATATCGGCGAGAACGCGATCCAGCGCGATGCTGAAGCCGTGAATGTCCGACATGACGGCGATCTTCATCGAATCCTGACTCCTGGGAAAATGCGGAAACCCGTTGTGCATGGTACATCATGATCCTGGCGCCTCATCGTACCCTGAGGAAGGGCCACTGTCAGCAGCAGGAGGAGACAATATGCACATCGTTCACCAGGACAGAAGCGAGGCGGAGGATCGATCCTCCGCCATGGGTGACATGTTCACCGGTCAGGTGCTGATGCAGAATCTCGTGGCGGAAGGTGATGTTCCCTCGCTACGCGTCACATCGGTGACGTTTGTCGATGGTTGCCGCAACATATGGCACACCCACACGACCGAGCAGGTGCTGATCGTCACGGATGGGGTCGGTATCGTCGCGAACGAGGATGGTGAGCGGGAGATCGTGCCGGGGGATGTGGCCGTCATCCAGCCGAACGAGCGTCACTGGCACGGCGCGAAAGAAGGTCACGACATGACGCACCTGTCGATCCTGATTCCGGGTGAGATGAAGGTGGAGTAGGGTTCCGGTCGCAAGCACCACCGTCATCCCGAGCCCGTGAGGTGACGAAGTCGCCGAACGGTGTCGAGGGATCTTTGTCTCTGGCGACCACGGCGGTGTGCGGGAGCCAGGATCCCTCGACTTCGCTCGGGATGACAGAGCGGTCAGGATGACGGGTGGAGGGGCGGATGGCCGGAAGGTTGCGGAGAGACCGGCGCTGCGGCGCCGGGGGATCCCTCACTGCGTTCGGGATGACAAGGGGGCGTTCGGGATGACAAGCAGTAGGGTGAGACCGCACCAGCGGCCGAAAAGCGGGAACGGCCCCGTTCGCGTCCTGAGCGGAGCGAATGGATCGGTGCCCGAGCCTGCCCTGCGCGAGCGCAGCGAGTCGCATGGGTCGAACATTCGGGCACCGTGTCAATCATTCTGCGATTCGCTCTACTCCGCCGACGGACGCTTCCGGGGGGCGTGACGCCCGATGGTGATTTTGCGCACCTCGTCGATGTCGACCTTCGGCTCGCGATTCTCGGTCAGGAGGCCGTTGATCTCCTGCATCGTATCGGTCAATTGCGTGTAGCAGAAGCCAGCGAGCTGGCGGGAGTCCGAGACGACGGTTGTGAGATCGCGGTACTTCTCGAGGAACTCCTCTGCTGTGCTTACCATTCCGTAGCCAAACCAGTTCTCGCCCCTGGCCGGTGCGTAGCTCACACCACCGTATTCGCTGAGGATGACCGGCTTGTTCGCCACATCGTAGTCGCCGACCGTGAGACGCCGGTGACCGTTTTCGTACCGATCCTGCATTTCCTCGGGCGCGGTATCGCTGCCATAGCGGTGCTCCAGCGTCGCGGGATCCCAGGCATAATCATGGATCGTCAGGATGTCGCCGATCACGTTTTCCCAACCATCGTTCCCGACCACCGGACGGGTACCGTCGAGCTGGTGAGTCGCGTGGTAGGCCGATTTGACGGCGTGCTGCTGGTTCGCGGAGTAGCCGACGTCGTCGACGCCCCAACTCTCGTTGAACGGAACCCAAGTGATGATCGACGGGTGATTGCGATCCCTCACTACAAGCTCGCGCCATTCCCGGATGTGCCGGTCGATGCCGAGATCGGTGTACGTGAAGGCGTTTGCAGTCTCACCCCACAGCAGGAGACCGAGCCGGTCGGCCCAGAAGAGGAATCGGGGGTCCTCCGCCTTTTGGTGGTTGCGCGCCCCGTTGAACCCGAGGGCGAGAATCAGCTCCACCTCGCGCTTGAGCGCGTCGTTCGATGGTGCGGCGATGTGGCTTTCGGGCCAGTAGCCCTGGTTGAGCACCAATCGCTGGTAGAGCTCGACGTCGTTCAGCCGGATCTTCCGGCCATCGACACGGATGGTCCGCAGGCCGGTATACGTCAGCACCTCATCGTCCGGTTGATCCGGTGCGGTGAGCGTGAGCCGGGCGCCGAGCAGGGTCGGCCGTTCCGGAGACCACAGTGCTTGCTGCCGGTCCATCGTCATCTCGCCCCGTGTGACGTCCAGCAACCCCCGGGCGAAGCGTCCCTGTACCGAGCAGGATGTTGTGGCGATGATGTCGCCTTCATGCTCCAGCGCGACATCCAGGCGCGTTCCTGGCTTCGCCCGATGAGACAGCGCGACCTCTAACGGGGCGGTCCAGTTCGCGCGATCGAACGACCACCGGATCGATTCGATGTGGATGGCTGGCACCACCTCCAGCCAAACCGGTTGCCAGATACCGGACGTCCGGTTGTAGTGGATGACGTGGGGCGTCGTTCGCCAATCCTGTTTGCCGCGTGGTTGCTCGATATCCTCCGGATCGTCCTCGGCGCGGACGGTGACGACCTGCTCCCGGCTATCAGGATCGATCGCATGCGTGATATCGACGGTGAATGGCGACATCCCGCCTTCGTGCGATGCGACGTGATGCCCGTTCACCCAGACATCCGCCCGATAGTCGACCGCGCCGAATCGCAGGAGCAGACGTTCGTTCTTTTCGGTTCGGGGATCAGCGAATGCTCGCCGGTACCAGATCACCGGGTGGAATCCCGTATCGTGGATGCCGCTTTTCGGGGATTCGGGCGGAAACGGGACGACTATCTCCCGATCGAGACGGTGAGACGGCTGGTTCCAGCCGTCCTGCAACCCCTGATCGGCATCGTCATGGCCAAACTGCCAGATTCCGGTGAGGTCCGTCATGCGCGGTCGCATGAATTGAGGATTCGGAGCTGATTCAACCTGATCGAGGATCAATGCGGATGTCCTTTCAAAAAGGCGCCCGCGATGCCGGACGGGTTCCGGGAGTTGCGGGCGGGAGCCATGCATGCGCTACGTCCCGGGATTATTACCCGGGACGTAGCGCAATCGATATCACATTCACATGAATTCGCAAGCGGTTAGCTGACCGGCGTGGCCACCGGGGTGTCATCCTGCTCGATTGCGGGTTCGCCGGGCGCGGACTGATTGGCGAAGAGATCGGCGACAGTGGCGGTGTCCGGGGCGAGAATGTAGGTGACGCGGGTGCCGTCGAGGCGAATTTCACCGGCGAAGTCGTCGTTGCTGAAGGTCGTGACGGTGTCGTCCGTCACTCGTTCCGCGTCGAAGCGCTTGGACTCGTGCACGCCGAGGACGGTGAAAAATTCCTCGGCATCCTTCTCCGAGTCCCATTCGGTCGTCCAGATGAGCGCAGTGTCATCATCCGTACCGGCAACGACATACTGGTCTCCACCCCAGCCCTCGGCGGCATCCTGCGCGGTGCTCGGTCGCACTTCGCCAGTGTCGAGGAAAATCTGGATGATGTATTCGCCAAGGGTGTTGACGTCGATTATGTGCCAGTCATCGCCGAGCGCCGGGAGCGGATCGTTGACGGTCACCGGGATCGGGGCCTCGCCAGCAAGGTATTTCCCCGGGTGCAGGATTTGCTCGGTCGATTGCGGCAGGTTCGTGAATGCCTGGTCCACGAGATCCCAACCACCTTCGTCGTACAGTGCGGTCACGAACGTGAGCCCCTGATCGTAGGGGAAGAGAAGAGTGCCGGAGATGAATGGTGAGGCGTTGTCGAGGATGGTGGAGTCGAAGTCCGTCATCTCCGACTGCAGGCGGATGACGAGGGCGGGGTGCGCCACCATGTACTGGACCTGGCCGAGGCTGGCATCGCCCTCGATCAGGGCAGTGATCGCGAGGTATTGATCGTCGGCGTCGAGCGTGGCGCTGTCCTGCACGCCGATGAGATCGAAGTGCTGATCCTGTAGCGCGTGGACGGTTTCGTGGGCGAAGGTTATCTCATCGCTGGCCGACATCTGGTCGCCGGAGCCGTCGGAGACGACGACCATCGCCTTGGTCTCGGGGTCGTAGTATCCGGCAACCTGTTCGCCTAGCAAGTCGATCTGAAGCTGGCCAACGTCGGTGCCGGGCTCGATGAAGCCGAACAACTCCATAACCCGCTGGTCGCGCTGCTGCGCATCCTCGGGGTAGTCCTGCTCGATGCTCTCGAGCAGCGTCTGACGAAGCTCGTCCCGGGTCTGGATCGAGATATCGAGCGGATGGAGCAGTTCGAGTTGCCGGATGTCCTGCATCTCGTTCTCGATCCGGTCGTACGTTGATTGCTGGGCCGCGAAGACGCCGCCGCCTCCGACCAGTAGGGTGAGCGACAGTGCGATTCCGGCGATTTTCGTGCGTGCAGACATCGAATGGACGCTCCAGTGTGCCAGTGACCTGTTGCCAAGAGCACCGTCGTGTGGAAAAGTGCCTGCGAAGAAGCATACGGTATCGATCGCCGGATGAAAGGATCCTCATGAACTCCTCATACCCAGCCGAAGCATTTATGGAGCGTGCCGAAGCGTATTTCTCGCGCTTCTCGTTCAGCGACCCTGTCGTCGTCGGGCCCGATCAGGTGGCATTCCTCGATGACCGGAGCGGGACGAAGCAGGTCAGCCTTCTCACCCTGTCGACCGGGGAGATCCGGCCGGTGACAACCTCGGGAGAGCGCGTGCTGACCCTGAAGGGCTCGGCCCGATCCGGCGCGATCGTGTTCGGCTCCGACCGGAACGGCGATGAGCGGCAACAAATCTACGTGCTCGACACCCCGGATGCGGAGCCTCGCCGGATCACCCATGCCGACGAGTCGATCTACGAGCCGGGGGCGTTGGCGAAAGCCGGCGACTACGTGTTGGTGCGGTCGAATGCGCGGGATGAGTCGACCTTCGATATCGTCGGAATCCCGACCGCTGGTGGCGAGCCGGAGATGTGGCTGGAAAACGGCGGGCAGGTGACCGCGGTCGACCTGAGCGAGGACGGGCAACGAGCACTCGTCATCCGTCTGAATGGAAACCTGGATGCTGATGTCCTGCTGGTCGAGCGCTCGGGCGGGGTCACGAACCTGACGGAGCATGCCGGCGAGCAGTGGGTGCTGGGCGCGGCGTTCGATCACGAAGGCACCGGGATCTGGATGCTTTCGAATATCGACCGCGATTTCGTGGCCCTCCTGCATCAGGATATCGCGTCGGGCGAGCGCAAGGTCGTCTACGAAGCCGACTGGGATGTCGACTCGTTCAAGGTATCGCCGGACGGCAAGCAGATCGCCCTGGCGGTGAACGAGAACGGCGCCACAAAGGCGGTGCTCATCCAAACGGCGGGCGATGTCGCCGAAACGTTGATCCAGATCCCGGCTGGTGTGGTCGATCATTTCTCGTGGCTGTCGGATTCCGGCAACGTCGTCTTCGGGATCTCGACCGTCGAGCATCCTTCCGTGTTGATGGCGTCCGATCTGGCCGGTGTGACCCGCACGGTCGCAGACGCGAGCCTGGAGAGCGGGCAGCAGCCTCCGAAGACGTTCGTGGCCGAGCCGGTCCGCTACACCTCCTTCGACGGACTCGAGATTCCGGCCTTCCTGTTGAAGCCGGAAGGGGAGGGGCCCTTCCCGGTCCTGATCGACATTCACGGCGGACCCGAGGGACAGCGTCAGTTGAACTACGCGCCGAGCGGTCCGGTGCTGCAGTACCTGACATCGCTCGGGATGGCCGTGCTGACGTTGAACGTGCGAGGCAGCACCGGGTATGGCAAGGAATACAGCCACCTGGACGACAAGGGCAAGCGGCTGGATTCGGTGAAGGATGTCGAGTACGCGGTCAAGTGGCTGCGGGAACGTGGGGATGTGATCCCCGACAAGATCGCCGTCTACGGGCGCTCGTATGGTGGCTTCATGACGCTGGCATCGCTGGTGTTCTACCCGGATCTTTGGGCGGCCGGAGTGGAGATGGTCGGAATCGCGAACTTCGTGTCCTTCCTGGAGCGGACCGGTCCGTGGCGGCGGAAGCACCGTGAGGCGGAATACGGCGAGCTGGAGAACGACCGCGAGATGCTGGAACGGATCTCGCCGTTGAACCACATCGACAACATCAGGGCGCCGCTGATGGTTTGTCACGGACGGCACGATCCGCGCGTGCCATTGTTCGAGACGGAGCAGGTGGTCGAGGCCGTGAAGAAGCAGGGGCACGATGCCGTGCTCAAGATCTTCGAGAATGAGGGGCATGCGATCTCGAAGCTGCCGAATATTCTCGACGCGTTCTCGCTCATGGGGGCGTTCCTGACCAGGCATCTGGATTTGGCGGAAGCTGAGTAGTTTTCACCGTCCAACATCTTCATTCTGAGTGGTGTGTTACGGCGTCCCTGTCCGTCATCCCGAGCGGAGACTGTCCTGAGCGCAGCGAACGGATCGCAGGGTCTGGTCGCAGGTGCCTCTCGCGCACGCTGGCATGCGCCAAAGGTGACCACATCTCCAAAGGTGACCAGGTTTCTGCCTCTAGGGGGCGCTGGTCACCTTTGAACACCTTTGGCCGGTGGCTCCGATGCCGATCAGGTAGCACCGATCCGCAGTGGTCGGTGAACAGACACCGGGCACTGCGGCCCGGTGCTACCAACGGCGAGCAGGGCCGGTGCTACCCGATCGGACCGTTGTGGTCGGTGAATGTGGGTCATCGCGAACCATCAAGGTCGTCACGACACCGGGTGCCGATGGGCGGCAGAAGGAGGCCTCGCTCGCTTTTCGGCCGCTGTGCGGTCTCACCCCGTGGGAGCTCCGTGTGAAGCGCACTGCCGCAATATGATAGAAACGGCCTTCGCTCACTGATGCGGCCTCAGGCCTGCCGCGCCGTGCATACACGTCTGTCTGGAGTGCTCGAAAATGGAAATGGCGCCGGAGATCGGGACGATCGGCGAGTTGAGAGACGCGGGATACGAGCCACGATCGGTCCGGTCGGAGATGAGGGCGAACCTGATCTCATCGCTGCGTTCGGGTGAGCGACTTTTCTCCGGTATCCACGGTTACGAAGAGACGGTCATCCCGCAGGTCGAGAATGCGATCCTGGCCGGGCACGACATCATCCTGCTGGGAGAGCGCGGCCAGGCGAAGACGCGGCTTGCGCGAAGTCTCGTCCAGTTGCTCGATGGGTGGATGCCGATCGTGGCGGGGTCGGAGACGAACGACGATCCGCTCCGGCCAGTGTCGGCGCCTGGCAGGCGCCTGGTCGCGGAGATGGGCGACGATACGCCGATCGAGTGGGTGCCGCGTGACCGGCGATTTGCCGAGAAACTGGCCACGCCGGATACCACGATTGCGGACCTGATCGGCGAGGTCGATCCGATCAAGGTCGCCGAGGGCCGGTATCTCAGCAGTGAGGAAGTGATCGCCTTCGGTTTGATCCCCCGGACGAACCGGGGCATCTTCAACCTGAACGAACTGCCGGATTTGTCCGAGCGAATCCAGGTCGGTCTCCTCAACATCCTTGAGGAAGAGGACGTGCAGATCCGAGGGTTCCAGGTGCGGTTGCCGCTCGACCTCGTCGTTGTCGCATCGGCGAACCCGGAGGACTATACGAACCGGGGCCGGATCATCACTCCGCTGAAGGATCGCTTCGGCTCGCAAATCCGCACCCACTATCCGCTGACGGTCGCGGACGAACTGCGGATCGTGCATCAGGAGCGGATGACGGAGCCGATCGACGGCATCGCCGTTGTCGCTCCCGATTTCATGAGCGACCTCATTGCCGAAATCTCCCGGGTGGCGCGGACCTCGTCCGATGTGTCGCAACGAAGCGGTGTATCCGTACGCATGACGATCTCGAACCACGAGGCGATCGTTGCGAACGCGCAGCGTCGGGCGTTGACCTTGGGCGAATCCATGGCGGTGCCGCGTATCTCCGACCTGCATGCAATCTTCCCGTCGACGATGGGCAAGCTGGAGTTGGAGACGTTCGGGGCTATGGATGATCGCGATGTTATCGACCGGATCATCGGCGAGGCGATCCGACGTGTGTACGTGCAATACGTGGACGATGCCGCCGCGGACGCTCTTGTCCGGGCCCTGGATGGAGGTCGGACGATCGAGGTTTCCGACCAAACACCATATGACGCCTATGCCAGCTATACGACAGGTATCGAGGGTTTGCACGCTCTTCTTTGGAGCCTTGCCGGGAGCGACGAGCCTGCGCGCATCGCATCGGCATTGGAGTTCGTGCTGGAAGGGCTCTACCGCAACCGGCGGATCGGCAAAATCGCGGCCGGTCGTGGCGATCGATACGGCACGTCGTGAGCGCGTATCCTCGTTATCCGGTCCAATACGTTGGGCTTCGTCATGCCTCGGGCAATTATCTCGACGTCGTAGCTCTCTTTGACGCCATGACGGACGATCTGCTGCGGGATGGAGATGTCGATCTGGCGATGCAGAAGGCATTCCGCTGGGGTTTCGAGGACGACGAGGACCAGCATCGACTGGGACTGCGCGACATCATGCAGCGTCTGCGTGAGGATCGGCAGGAGGTCCTCGCGCGTGCGGAGTCGACCGACTCGCAAACCGGCGGTGAGGGAGAAGAGACCTTCGAGGTCGACGCCGATACTGATGACGATGTCGACCTGGTACAGCTCGCGGGCAAGATGGAGAGGATGGAACGTTCGCTGCGCGCGATCGAGAGCCTGGACGACATCGCCGGGCTGGATCCCGATCTCGTCGACAGTTTTCTCACCGACACCGAGAAAAGCTGGCTCGACCAATGGTCGAACATGCGGGGGAAGTTGCTTGACGAAGGACTGGCGATCGAGGCCGGCAACCGGCTGGAGCTCACTCCCAGGGCGGTGCGAAGGATCGGCGAGCATGTGCTGCGAACGATCTTCACTGCAGTTGAGGAGCCTGGTGGCGGCGAGCATGAGATGCGGCGGCGGGGACGAATGGGATCGCAGGCGGAGACGAGCGCGCCCTGGCAGTTCGGCGATCCCTTTTCGCTGAATCTCTCCCGCACGATCATGAACGGCCTCCTTCGTAGCGGTCCGTCCCGACGCATGTCGCTGGCGCCGGAGGACTTTGAGGTCTACGAGCGGGAATCGCGGGGCTCGGTCGCCACGGTGTTGCTGATCGACATGAGCCGTTCGATGTTCTACAACGGCTGCTGGGATGCCGCAAAACGATCGGCCCTGGCGCTCGATACGTTGATGCGAGGGCAATTCCAGCGGGACGATCTCGAAATCGCGGGGTTTTCCGAGAGGGCGCAGCGGTTGACTCTCACGGAGCTGCCGTCGTTGGCATGGAATGAATACAGCCACGGGACGAATCTCGAAGATGGGCTTCGGTTGGCGCGGGAGCTGCTGCGGCCGTTCACGGGCAAGACGCGGCAGATCGTCCTTATCACGGACGGCGAGCCGACTGCATATCTGGACGGGAGTGAGGCGCGGTTCGAGCACCCGCCGACGGAGAACGTCTTCGATGCGACGATGCGGGAAGTGGCGCGATGTACGCGGGAGAATATCCGGATCAACACCTTCCTGCTGGCCGAATCCGCGACGATGGAGGGATTCGCCGAACGGTACTCACGGCTCAATCGCGGGAGGCTGATCCATGTCGACCCCGGCAATCTCGGAAGCTATTTGTTGCGGGACTTCTTGCGGAACCGGTCGTCTGTGATGCGGTAGGTGAGTTCTCGATGCCTATGGCGCCGAGAGGGCGTAGAGCCTTCGGCCATACGCCCCTACGGCTGGGTTTGCATCTGCAGTTTGCGGCGTTGATCTCCGCCGCCCAACGGATGCCGGAGATGGGGCGTCTGCCGGCGAAATGCACCGTACCCCCGAACGAGCCCGGTACGGATAGCTGCGTTCGGGAACTGCACACGTCCCGACAATGGTGGGCCGGATGATGTGTCCCTTTTCGTATGGTCGGTGATAGACTTTGCTCGGTACCTGTGTACCCCTCCATCTGGTGGGTCGTGAAGTCGCTCATCGCAGGCTGGTGATGAGCAGGCTGTCAACGCGATCCTGGTGCCCGACGCATGTACAAGGAGAAACCGGTTTGGCTATCGCCGAAGGTCAGTGGCGTGAAGTAGCGCTGAGCGATGACGAGTATGCCCGCATTTGTGAGTTGCTTGGTCGTGAGCCAAGCGAGGTCGAGCTGGGCATGTTCGGCGCGATGTGGAGCGAGCACTGCGGCTACAAGCACTCGCGGCCACTGCTGAAGACACTTCCGACGGACGCCCCCTGGGTGGTGCAGGGACCGGGCGAAAATGCCGGGGCGGTGGATATCGGCAATGGCTATGCGGCGGTGTTCAAGGTCGAGTCCCACAATCATCCCAGCGCCGTCGAGCCCTATGAAGGCGCCGCGACCGGAGTCGGTGGGATCGTTCGCGACATCTTCACCATGGGTGCCCGTCCGATCGCATTGCTGGATGGCCTGCGTTTCGGACCGCTCACCGATCCGCGCAACGCCTACCTGTTCTCCAATGTGGTTGCCGGTATCGGTGGCTACGGCAACTGCCTGGGCGTTCCGACAGTCGGTGGCGAGGTCTTTTTCGACGAGAGTTACAACGGCAACCCGCTCGTCAATGCGATGTGCGTCGGCATCGCGCCGATCGACGGGATCGTCCGCGCGGCGGCCAGCGGTGTCGGCAATGTGATTATGGTCATCGGTGCCGAAACGGGACGTGATGGTTTGCACGGCGCGACGTTCTCCTCGGTGGACGATCCGGAGGCCTCGCACCGCGGCGTGATCCAGGTTGGTAATCCCTTCCTCGAAAAGCAACTGATGGAGGCCTGTCTCGAGTTGCTGGGTAGAGGCTCGGTCGTTGCCATGCAGGATATGGGCGCCGCCGGGCTGACGAGCTCGATCGTCGAATGCGCGAGCCGGGGTGATGTCGGCGTCGATATCGACGTCGCGTTTGTCCCTCGTCGCGAAACTGCCATGACCGCATACGAGATCATGCTGAGCGAGAGCCAGGAGCGGATGGTGCTCGTGGCCACCCCGGACCGGGTCGATGAGATCACGGAGGTGCTGGATCATTGGTCGCTGAGCGCGGCGGTGATTGGCCGGGTCACGGATGACGGAATCGTTCGCGTTCGGGACGGCGAAGAGATCTGCGTCGAGACACCGGTTCGATATTTCATCGATGAATGCCCGACGTACCAGGTGACGGCGGAGGAGCCCGCCTATATCGGGGAGGCGAAATCGTTCGACCTCGGAACTGTACGCGACATATCCCAAGAGGAGGTCAACACTGCATTGATTTCTCTCCTCAGGTCGCCAAATATCGGGTCGCGCCGATCGATCTGGGAGCAGTACGATTACACGATCCTGACGAACACGGTCTACGGACCGGGGCAGTCGGACGCGGCGGTGCTGCGGCACAAGGGTACGCCGGGCGGCATCGCTATCTCGATGGATTGCAATTCCCGATACACCTATCTCGATCCATTCGAAGGGGCACGGCATACCGTCGCCGAAGCGGCGCGCAATGTGGCGTGCTCGGGCGCCCGGCCGCTCGGCCTCACCAATTGCCTGAACTTCGGCAGTCCGGAGCGCTCCCCCGCGAATTACCAGCTTGTGAAGGCCGTCGAAGGGATGGGGGATGCCTGCCGCGCGCTGAACATCCCGATCGTGAGCGGCAACGTCAGTCTCTCGAACGAGACGAACCGGGTGCCTGTTTACCCCACACCCCTGGTTGCCTGCGTCGGCGTGCTCGACGACATCGAGTCCCGTATGGACCTGCGGTGGAACGACGGCGACGGCATCTGGCTGGTTGGCGGCGGCGTCCCGTCGCTCGGTGGAAGCGAATATCTCGCCTATCAGCACGGCATCGTTGCGGGAAATCTGCCGGCTCTCGACCTCGATCGGGAGGGACGGATGCTCCAGATGCTGCAGCAGGTCGCGGCCGGGGATATCGATGTCGCGGCGCACGACGTTTCCGCCGGAGGTCTCGCGGTGGCGCTTGCGGAGATGGCGATGGCATCCGATATCGGGGCGACGATCGACGGTGTCGAGACCGGGGACCGGGTGGATGCTACCTGGTTCGGCGAAAGCGCGACCCGGGTCGTGCTGGCCCTGCCGGCGCAGCAGGCCGGGCTGATCGAGATGATCGCCGGCGAGTGGGATACGCCGATCCGGCGAATTGGCACCGTTGGCGGGACCTCGCTCTCGCTGGCGGGTTCGGAAACCTCGCTTGACGATATGCGACAGGCGAGTGACGCCGCGCTCGATATCGCGGTCACGACAGAATCGACGAAGTAAATCATTCGCGGGATACACCCGGAGACGTTCCATGGTATCGGTCAACACCACGATAAACATGACAGAATCGACCGATCGCGACGACAAGCCGCATGAGGAATGTGGCGTATTCGGAATCTACGCGCCCGCGGAAGATGTCGCGCGGGTGACGTTCTTCGGGTTGTACGCGTTGCAGCATCGGGGACAGGAGAGCGCGGGGATCGCCGCGACCGACGGTGAGCGGATCACCGTGCGCAAGAGTCTTGGTCTCGTCTCCCGCGCGTTTGACGAGGAAGATATCGGCGCGTTGAACGGTCATGCGGCGATCGGTCATACCCGATACTCCACCGCTGGCGCCACGCTTGCCAGCAATGCCGGTCCGATGTACGACGAGACATCGCTCGGACCGATTGCGGTGTCCCATAACGGGAACCTCACGAACGCGATGCTGCTGCGTCAGGAGCTTGAAGCCCAGGGCGAGACGTTCCAGAGCACCACTGACACCGAAGTCCTGACCCGCCTGATCGCGTTGGCGGATGGAGACACGATCGCCGAGAAAATCCGGAGCGCGATGTCGCGGATGGTTGGCGCGTTCAGCCTCGCGGTCCTGACCAACGACGCGGTGTACGCGGTGCGCGACCCGATGGGGGTCCGTCCGCTCTGTCTCGGCAAGCTCGGCGCTGGGTACGTCGTTTCGTCGGAATCCTGCGCGCTGATGACCGTAGATGCCACATTCATCCGGGAAGTCGAGCCGGGCGAGATCGTCCGCGTGGATGCCAATGGCGTGGAATCGCTTGGGCTGGGTCTGCCGCATCGTCATGCCATGTGCCTGCTGGAGCTGATCTACTTCGCCCGGCCGGATAGCGAGATGTTCGGTGATCGATTGCATCTGGTCCGGCAGCGGATGGGCGAGGAGCTCGCCCGGGAAGCGCCGGTCGATGCGGACGTCGTTGTCGGCTTGCCGGATTCCGCGACACCGGCGGCGATCGGATACGCCAGGGCATCCGGCATTCCGTATTCCGAAGCGTTGATCAAGAACCGGTACATCGGCCGTACGTTCATCCAGCCAAACCAGCGGATGCGGCAGACGGCGGTTAAGCTGAAATTCAACGTGTTGCCGGAAGTCGTCCGCGACAAGCGGGTGGTTTTGGTGGACGATACAATCGTACGGGGGACGACCTCGCGACCGATCGTCGAATTGGTGCGACAGGCCGGCGCGAAGGAAGTCCACATGCGGGTGCATGCGCCGCCAATCATGTGGCCGTGCTACCTCGGTGTAGATCTGGCGCGTCGCGAGGAGTTGATCGCCGCCCGGATGACTGTCCCGGAGATCGGGAAGCACATCGGGGTGGATAGTATCGAATACCTCTCGCTCGACGGACTGCTCAAGTCGATTGGGCAGGGCACATCGCGATTTTGCACGGGGTGCATGACCGGACATTACCCGGTTCCGACATTCAATCAGGTCGACAAGCTGGCGCTGGAGCCAGCTACCAGCAAGGCATAGCAGGAAAGGGGCATCAGGATTGACTGACGAACACGCGACGCCGTTGAAGCGAACGGCGCTGTACGAGCGCCACAAGGAGCTCGGCGCCCGGTTGATCCCGTTTGCCGGCTGGGAGATGCCGGTTCAGTACGCGGGCATTATCGCGGAGCATCGGGCGGTCCGGAACGAGGCCGGATTGTTCGATCTCGGGCATATGGGCCAGTTCCTGGTCACCGGTCCGGATGCGCTCGCATTCCTGCAGTACACGACAACGAACGACCTTTCCGACCTCGAGCCGGGACAGGCGAAATACACCCTGCTTTCGAATGAGAACGGTGGCGTCATTGACGATCTCATCGTGTACCGGAATCCCGAGGGGGAAGACGGATACACGGTCGTCATGAACGCTTCCAACGCCCCCCGGGATGTTGCCTGGTGGGAGGATATCCGGGTACGTCGGGACGATCTGGATGTGACGCTCGACGATATGTCGGACCGAACCGGAATGATCGCGATCCAGGGTCCGCGCTCCCAGGCGATCGTCCAGAAACTGACCGACGAGTCGCTTGACGATCTCGCCTATTTCACCTGGCGAAACGCCACGGTGGCGGGTGTTGCGACCAAAATCGCGCGAACTGGGTACACTGGAGAAGACGGGTTCGAGTTCTACGCTCCGAACGAGAATATCGACCGGTTGTGGTCGGCGCTCATGGATACGGGGCAGGACGAGGGCCTTGTGCCGGTTGGGCTCGGCGCTCGCGATACGTTGCGGCTCGAAGCCCGGATGCCGTTGTACGGTCAGGAGCTCGGCGACGAGATCAGCCCCTATGAGGCTGGACTCGGGTGGGCAGTGAAACTCGACAAGGGCGAGTTCATCGGCCGCGAGCAAATGGCTGCCGTCAAGGAGCAGGGCGCGGAGCGAAAGGCCGTCGGCTTCAAGCTGACGGGCCGTGGCGGCGCGCCTCGCACGCATTATCCGGTTCAGGTTGATGGCGAGATCGTGGGCGAAGTCACCAGCGGCGCCATGTCGCCCACGCTTCAGGAAAACATCGGCCTCGCGCTGATCCGGAAATCCGCGGCAGGAGTCGGCAAGCCACTGGAGATCATCGTCCGGGGCAAGTCGGTCGACGCCGTGCAAGTCAAGACACCGTTCTACAAACGACCTTCGTGAGAAGTCAAGCAACAGGAAGCAGGGAGAGATAGATGGCAGCACCGGAAAACCGCAAGTACACCAAGACGCACGAGTGGGTGCAGATCGATGGCGATATCGCGACGCTCGGCCTGACCGACCACGCTCAGCAAGAGCTTGGCGACGTGACGTACCTTGAGCTTCCGGAGGCGGGTGATTCGCTGTCGGCTGGCGAGCCGTTCGGTGTCGTCGAGTCGGTCAAGGCCGCATCCGATGTGTACTCGCCGGTCGACGGCGAGGTCGTCGAGCGGAACGATTCGGCGATCGACGCGCCAGAGGTGATCAACCAGTCGCCGTACGACGGTGCATGGTTGGTGAAGGTCAAGATTTCCGACCCGAGCCAGCTGGAAGCATTGATGGATTCGGCCGCCTACGACGAGTTCGAGAGCGAGGCCTGATTATTCGGTTCGCGGCCCCCGTCTCTCCCATCCGGAGACCGGGGGTCTTGACCTGCCCCGGTCCAGTGCACCGGGACCTTTCGAGGGCTAGACGAACACCATGACCTTCAATCCCCATACGCCTGAAGACCGCAAGGAGATGCTGGCGACGATCGGCATCGACAGCATCGACGATCTGTTCACGGCCGTGCCGGAGCAGGTCCGGTTCCCGAAGCTTGACTTGCCGCCAAAGCTGACCGAGATGGAAGCTGCCGAGCGCCTGCAGGAGTTGGCTGGCAAGAACCGGACCTTTCCTCGGGCCGACATCTACCTCGGCGCCGGCTCTTACCAGCACTATGTCCCGGCCACAGTTGGGCAGGTGTTGTCGCGCGGCGAGTTCTACACCGCCTACACGCCATACCAGCCGGAAGTCGCCCAGGGCACGCTGCAAGTCATCTATGAGTTCCAGTCCATGGTTGCCGAATTGTTCGGCACCGAGGTTGCAAACGCCTCGATGTACGATGGCGCGACCGCTTTGGCCGAAGGCGCATTGATGAGCGTCTCGTCGACGCGGAAGAAGAGCCGGGTCGTCGTCGCGGGGACCGTGCATCCGTCGTATCGCGCCGTGATGCACACGTACATGGAGGGCTCCGGGATCGCCGTCGACGAGATCGAGACGGCCAACCCGTTCGTTCTCACCACGGAGGATGTGGCGCCGCATCTCGGCGACGATGTTGCCTGCGTGGTCGTGCAGTACCCGAATTTCTTCGGCGCGATCGAGGATATGCAGGCGCTGAGCGATCAGGCGCATGCGGCCGGGGCGCAATTCGTCGTCAACACGTCACCGGTGCCGCTCGGGCTCCTGAAATCGCCGGGTGAGTTCGATGCCGATGTTGTCGCGGCGGAGGGGCAGTCCCTCGGTGTCGCGCAGAGCTACGGTGGTCCGTACGTCGGTCTGCTGGGAAGCAAGAAGAGCCTGATCCGCCAGATGCCGGGTCGCCTCGCGGGCATTACGACGGATTCCGAAGGCAAGCGGGGATACGTCCTGACGCTCCAGACCCGGGAGCAGCATATCCGGCGCGAGAAGGCGACCAGCAACATCTGCACGAACCAGGGACTGATGGCGACCGCCGCGACTGTCTACATGTCCAGCGTCGGTCCGGAGGGGTTCCGCGAGGTTGCGCGTGCGTCGTACCAGAACGCGCACTACCTGGCGAACCGCCTGGCGGAGCTCGACGGTTACGAGCTCGCCTACGAGCAGCCGTTCTTCCACGAATTCACGATCCGTACGCCGGAGCCCGCCGCCACGATCAACGCGAAGCTGCTCGATGCCGGTATCCTCGGCGGCCTCGACCTCGGCGAGGAGAAGCCGGAGCTGGCGAATTACCTGCTGTTGTGCGCGACCGAGCTGAACGCGAAGGCGGGTATCGACCGCCTGATCGACGTGCTGGCGGGTTAGCAGGAACCCGGCTCACACCGTCGCATATCCTGTCATCCCGGGTGGGTCCAGAGGCTCATTCGTATCCATGAGGCCGGGTATTCCGCCCGGGATGACGCCATTCTTCTTGTGTCAGATACGCCCCAGGTGGCCAATCCTCGTCGTTTTCCGGGGTTGGTATACTTCCCGGAGCGTAACTGACCGTTCGTTTTCTCAGACGCGCGTTCCTCACCCTGATCGATATCATCGGGGACGCGCCCGTATGGAGCTCAAGTGGCCAAGCCGATCGTCGCCCTTGTCGGTCGCCCGAATGTGGGTAAATCGACCTTGTTCAACCGGTTCATCGGTGAGCGCCGGGCCATTGTGCAAAACGAACCGGGTACTACCCGGGACCGGACATATGCGACCGCCGAGTGGCTCGGCGTCGAATTCACGATCGTCGATACCGGCGGTTTGATGCATGACGACGAACTTGCCTCCGGAACCAGCGAATCCGAAACCCGGATCGCCCGGGAGACGCGGGAGCAGGCGATTGCGGCGATCGCCGAGGCGGATGTCGTCGTTTTTATGACGGATATCACGTCCGGTGGTCCGACCTCTGGCGATCACGAGATCGCCGATATCCTGCGGCGTACGGACAAGCCGACGATCCTCGCGGTGAACAAGGCCGACAGCGTGAAGCGCCGCGAGCAGGTGTTCGACTACTTCGAACTTGGTTTGGGCGAGCCGGTGGCAGTGTCTGCCTATCACGGGAACGGCACCGGGGATCTTCTGGACCGCATCGTCGAGGATCTTCCCGAAGCGGAAGAGGAAGACGAGGAGCTGGAGGGCCCGCGCATCGCCATCGTCGGCCGACCGAACGTGGGCAAAAGCCGGTTGCTGAACTCGTTGCTCGGGCAGGAGCGGGCGATCGTCAGCGATGTCGCCGGCACCACGCGTGACAGCCTCGATACCCAGATTTACTGGGAGGGCAAGCCGGTCACCCTGATCGATACGGCCGGTATCCGGCGTCGGGGGCGGGTCGAGCAAGGTATCGAGCGAATCAGCGTGATGCGCTCGATGCGGGCGATCGACCGGGCCGATGTCGTGCTGCTGTTGATCGATGCCGACGAAGGGTTCACGTCGCAGGATCTCCACATTGCCGGTTACGTCGAGGAGCAGAAGAAGGGCCTCGTCGTCGTCATCAACAAGTGGGATCTGATCGAGAAGGATTCCTCCACGATGGAGGAATACCGGGCAACAGCCGCACGCGAGCTGGATTTCATCGCCTACGCGCCGATCGTGTTCATCTCCGCCAAGACGGGACAGCGGGTTGGTCAGGTTGTCGAAACCGCACTCGACGTTCTCGACCAGCGGGAGAAGCGGATCAGCACGTCGGCGCTGAACAAGATGCTGCGCGAGGCGGTCGACAAGCATCAGCCGCCGTCCCGGCCGGGCAAGTGGGTCAAGTTCTATTACGCCACGCAGGCCGATGTATCCCCACCGACATTCATCATTTTCTGCAACGATCCGAAGCAGATTCACTTCACGTACCGCCGCTATCTCGAGAACGAGTTGCGTCAGGCGTTCGGGTTCGAGGGTACGCCGTTGCGGATCTCGTTCCGCCACCGGCATGAGGACCTCTAGGGGTGGAGTGGCTCTGGTCGATCTTTCTGATCTGCGCGACATATTTGCTGGGCGGTATCCCGTGGGGTGTCGTGCTGGGACGGCTGATCAAGGGAATCGACATCCGCTCCTACGGCAGCGGGGCGACCGGAACGACGAACTCGCTTCGCGTTCTCGGGTGGCAGATATCGGTCGCGGTCTTCGTCCTTGACTTCGCCAAGGGCCTCGTCCCGGTCGTGATTGGCCGCGCGTTGGGGCTGCCCGACTGGGCGGTTGCGGTCACCGCCGTGATCTCGGTCGTCGGGCATTGCTGGTCGCCGTATATCGGGTTCAAGGGTGGCAAGGGCATGGCGACCGGAGGCGGCGCGGCCGTCGGCTTGCTGCCGTGGCTGTTCCTGTTGATCCTGTGGATCGTCGCCGTCGTGTATTTCACACGGTACGTATCGCTCGCGTCAGTCACCACCGCGGTGATCGGGCCGGTTCTCGTGCTGATCTTGTGGATGACCGGTCATTTCCCGGGTTGGTGGGTGCTCGGAATCACCGGGATCGCCGCGATCATCTTCTGGCAACACCGGGGAAATATCGATCGGCTGCTTCATGGCACGGAGCGGAAGTTCGGCAACAAGGAATCGCCCCGACAGTAGGGCCAGTCGCAGGCACGTCGGTGCGGCAGGGCGGACAGAAGAGTCCGCCTTTTTTGTCCCCTGAAGCCGGACGTAATATGGGAGCCGGATGGTTCATGGGGGATGGCGTAGGGGCCGGACGTCCGAAGGCATGGCGGCGTCCTTTACGGTGGCTTCGTCTCACATTACGCTACGCTGCGCGCATTACGGGCCCGGAATCCGCCAGCGGCAGTGTCGTGGAGAGACCGGCGCTGTGGCGCCGGGGGATCCCTCACGTCGTTCGGGATGACATCGAGGTAGGGTAAGATCGCATTGGCGGCCAAAAGCACACGCGGCCCCGTTGCCGCCCTATCGGCGTCGATCAGCACCTGACCCTGCCTAAACGCATCTCGTAGGGGCGGACATAAGAGTCCGCCTTATATCGAATCCACCTGAATGCGCGCGGGTTGCCGTGATGCCGCTCTGCGCCATGTCTCGGGCACCGGACCCGGGACGATGGAGGAATGCGGATGCTGCGGTATCAGGCTGGAGTGCCCGGTGTGCTCGCAAGGACCGACCACCCCCTGATCCGCCCACCGACCACTCCGGGTCGGTGCTACCGGGACCCTGCTACCGGGACCCCGTTGGGTCGGTGCGACCAGACCGGTCTTCTCAGGTAGCACCGGGCCGCAGTGCCCGGTGTCATGGCACAACGGCTCATCGCCGTCCTCCACCGACCACGCCGGGTCGGTGCAACCTATGCGGCATCTGCATGCATGGGTATGGGCAGGTCTCGGGCACAGGACCCGAGACGACGGTCACGTGCGCTGACCCGCGATTGATCATCCGGATTTCGTATTGTGCTGTCCCCACAGGGCGGACTCTTATGTCCGCCCCCACCAAATCGACCTTCCTGATTCTGATCCAGTGATCGCGTCAACCGTTGTGCAATTCGTGTTGTGGTTGCAGGTCAACTCCGGCCATAGCCGTGGGGATGACGCTGCATCCAGGACCAGGCGGAACCGATCATCTCGTCCATGGTGGATTGGGTCGGGTTCCAGTCGAGAAGCTTTCGGGCCCGGGTGGTGTCTGCGATGAGCGCGGGCGGATCACCGGCGCGGCGATCGCCGTGGACGACCGGCAGCGTCTTTCCGGTAACTCGCTCCACAGACTCCACGATCTGCTTCACGGAAAAGCCGTCCCGCGTGCCGAGATTGATCGCGCCGAGGGGGGTATTCAACCGCTCGATCGCTGCGATATGCGCATCGGCGAGATCGGCGACGTGAACGTAGTCCCGGATGGCCGTTCCATCCGGGGTGGGGTAGTCCGTGCCGTAGACCGTGAATCTCTCCCGTTGTCCGAGCAATACCTGTAACGCCACCGGGATGACATGCGTCTCGGGATTGTGGTCCTCACCGCGTTCTGCCGTAGCACCCGCGACATTGAAGTACCGGAATGCCGCGTGGTTGATGCCATATCGATCGGCGAATGTCTGGAGGATTTGCTCGACGATCCACTTCGAGTGCCCGTACGGATTGATCGGCACCTTCGGGTCGGTTTCGCGAATCGGCAGTGATTCCGGTTCACCATAGACCGCAGCGGTGGAAGAGAAGACGAAGCGGGAGATGCCGGCGTCTTTCACGGCGTTCAGCAGGTTGATCCCGCCCGAGACATTCGTCTGGTAATACTCTCCGGGCTTGTCGACGGATTCCGGGACGAGGTGCAGTGCCGCAAAATGCATGACAGCCTCGGCGCCACTTTCCGCGACGACCCGGCTGGTTTGCGCGGCATCCCGCAGATCGCAGTCGCGTCGCTCCGCGTCCGGGTGGATCGCGGCGGCGTGGCCCCGTTGGAGATTGTCGACGGCAACAACATCGTGCCCGCGGTCGATCAATCGCTCGATTGCCACACTGCCGATATATCCGGCGCCGCCGGTGACGAGTACCCGCATGGTCTCTCCCTGTTTCGACATGTCGTCCACATGTTGGTGGTCCCTGTAACCCGCATGGATTCAGGATGTTCTGGACATCATGGTACACTCATGACGACGTACATTCCCCGCCGCGCCCGTCTTTAACCGAGGCGAATTTCGGGCTTGTTTTCAGGGAGAACCGAAAAAATGTTGAAAGAGGATGTGCTTTCGTCCGCCGATCCGCAGGTTGCGGATGCCATCCGCCTGGAGCGGCGCCGGCAGGTCGAGGGGATCGAGCTTATCGCGTCCGAGAACTACGTCAGCGAGGCGGTCCTCGAAGCTGTTGGGAGCGTTCTGACCAACAAATACGCCGAGGGCCTTCCGGGCAAGCGCTACTACGGAGGTTGCGAGTATGTCGACATCGTCGAGAATCTCGCGATCGAGCGGGTGACCGAATTGTTCGGCGCCGAGCATGCCAACGTACAGCCGCACTCCGGGGCGAGCGCGAACCTCGCCGCATTCTTCTCGTTGCTCGATCCTGGCGACAAAATCCTCGGCATGAACCTCTCCGAGGGCGGACACCTGACGCACGGCAAGGATGTCAATTTCTCCGGTCGTTTTTTCGAGGCGCATTTCTATGGCGTCAACCAGGAAACGGGCCTGATCGACTACGACGAGGTGCTCCGGGTCGCCAAGGAGGTTCGGCCGAAGGCGATCATCACCGGGGCCAGCGCATACGCCCGCACGATCGATTTCAAGCGTTTCCGCGAGATCGCGGACGAGGTCGGCGCGTGGATGTTCTCTGACATCGCGCATATTGCCGGCTTGGTCGCGGCTGGTGAGCATCCGACATCCGTGGGGCATGCCCACATCACGACATCGACCGCACACAAGACGCTGCGCGGACCGCGTTCCGGCTTCATCCTGACGGACGCCGAACTCGGAAAGGGCGTCGACAAGACGGTCTTCCCTGGCATGCAGGGCGGTCCTCTGATGCACGTCATCGCCGGTAAGGCCGTGGCGTTCGGCGAGGCGTTGCAGCCGTCGTTCAAGGATTACGCGAAGCAGATCAAGGTCAATGCGGCGGCGATGGCGCAGGCGTTCATCGATCGGGGGATCCCGGTGATCTCGGGCGGGACGGACAATCACCTGTTCCTGCTCGATGTCGGGTCGCAGGGGATCAGCGGTCGCAAGGCAGAGCGCGTGCTGGACTCCGTCGGTATTTCGACGAACCGGAACACCATTCCTGGCGAGACGCGCAGCGCGTTCCAGACCAGCGGTCTCCGGATCGGCACGCCGGCCGTGACGACTCGCGGATTCGGGGTCGACGATTGCGTCCAGGTCGCCGATATGATGAGCCGAGTGATTGCCGCTCCGGAGGATGAGGATGTGCTGGCGCAGGTCCGCAAGGATGTGCTCGAGCTGACATCCGGGTTCCCGGTGCCGGGGATCCGGGCCTGATTCTTGTTCGGATATCCGGAGAACGTGAAGGTGACGACGAGTGAGTAATGGTCTGGTTGTGACCATCGTCTTCGTCGTCACCTTCTTGTCGTCGTTGATCCTGATCTGGCGCGGAATCGGGTTGTTCACACGGCTCGGTCTCGTCGACCAGCCGGGGCCGCAGCGCGTCCACAAACGACCGGTCCCGCGAGGGCTCGGTACTGGCATCTATCTCGCATTCCTGATCGGTATCGCGCTGACATACATCATGCCGGTCGCCCGATTCATGGAGGAGACCGAGCGGATCCTGCTGATGGTCATCGGCGCGACGATCGTGGTGGCCGTGATGCTGGTCGACGACGCGATCGATCTCGACCCCCTGACGAAGCTGGCCTGGCAGATCCTCGCGGCGGCGATCGTTGTCCTCCCGGGGTTCCGTGGGGCGTCACATGGAATCTTGATCGAATCGATCAATGTACCGGTCGCCGGGACGATTCACATTCCCTTGCTGATAGCTGTGGGAGGGACCTTCCTCTGGCTCGTCGGCATGATGAACGTGATGAACTGGGTCGACGGGATTGACGGGCTCGCAGGATCGGTCACGCTGGTTTCCTGCGCCGTCCTCTTCGTCCATACGTATTGGGGGCCGGGAACAATCCCGCAGTACAGCATCTCGTTCCTGCCGCTGATCCTCGGTGCGGCCGTTCTGGGATTCCTGCCATTCAATTGGCATCCCGCGAAGGCGATCATGGGGGATGCCGGTGCAATGTTCCTCGGATACGCGTTGGGGATTATCTCGATCATCGGAGGGGCCAAGATCGCGACCGCGCTCCTGGTGCTCGGCTTGCCGCTGCTCGACGGTATCTGGGTGACGGTGTATCGCGTACTGCATGGTCGCTCGCCCTCGGAGCGCGACATGGGGCACTTGCATCACCGATTGCTCGCGGCAGGTCTGGGTCAGCGAACGATTGTCCTGCTGCTTTCGGGGACGTCGGCGTTGTTCGGGGCGCTTGCGTTGTTACTCCCGAATACAGAATCCAAGGCTGCAAGCCTCGTGCTGATTGGCGTGGTGATGCTGGGCACCATCGCATGGTTGGCCAAGCGTCCGGCCGGAGACATGCAACAGGCGTCCGGAACTGATCCGGACGCCTGATCGCGCTGGTTTCATCTGGCCGACGATGCCTATTGCAGCAGCAACTCGAACTTGAGCCGGTCATCGTCCGAGCTACCGCGTCGATCGATCATGCCGTACAGAAGTGAGATCAGCTGGATCAGGTACTTGCCCACGAGAATCCCGAGCATGAAGCCGCCCAGAAGTCCCGCGGCGGCACCCACGGCAAATGTAACTGGACCACCTTTTTTGAACATCGGACTCATTCTCCCAGCCGGCAGGAGCCGCGTTTCCCCGGCCTCCCGGATTCCCGGTATCGGCTGATCACCACTTTGTGAACGTTACTGGATCGAGAGCAGGACCGGAGCCTCTGCCCACCGATCTTCCAGATCGTAGTACTCCCGCAGGGCGGCATCGAAGACATGCACGATGACATCGCCGAAATCCATCAGGATCCAGCCGGACGCTGTGTCGCCCTCGATCCTGCGGGCGCGGACATCCTGCTTCGCCATCTCGTCCGTGATCGCACGCGTGATGGCGCGAAGTTGCCGCTCGTTTTCGCCGGAGCAAATGACGAACACATCGGCGATCGTGGTCAACCCGTGAATATCGATGACGCGGGTGTCGGCGGCAGGTGTATCGGCGATGATATCGGCGATATCGACCGCGAGTGCGCGGCTGGCGGCGATATCATCCACCATGCTGTGGTTTGTCTGTGTCACGCGTGAAACGTCGCTCCTTGATGGGTATATCCAGTGTTTCGGTCGTTAGGTCCCTGGTAGGCCCGGCAGGGATCGAACCTGCGACCAAGGGGTTATGAGCCCCGTGCTCTACCGCTGAGCTACAGGCCCGTACGTGACGGATTGGCACCAGCCGAAAACGATCACGAACAGTGTACGTATGATTATACCGTGTTGCACGGGAGCCGGTCGGGTTTAGCCACCGATCGCCATTCCGGGCACCTCGCCCCGAATCGGTTCGGCTTCAGCATCCGGTCCGCGTTTCAGTCCCAGACGCACGCTGTCGCAGAGCGTGACGAAGAGCAGCGACATGATTCCGGCGTGGGCAAGCGTGGCGAGAAGCTGGAGTCCCGATTCGACCACGATCAGGCCGGAAATGGACTGGGTGAGCACCAGCGCCATGGCGATGCCAGAGGCCGTGAAGAGATCGGGACGATGTTGCCGGACACGATATCCCGCATAGAGCAGGACCGCGATCAGGATCGTGATCGCCAAGGCGGCCAGGCGATGTATCGTCTGCACTCCAGCCAGGCCGTCGAACTCCGGAATCAGTTTTCCATTACAGGTTGGCCACGAGACACAGGCGAGCTCCGCTCCCTTGTGGCGGGTATACGCACCGGAATAGGCGACGAGGATCGCCGCGACAACAGACACAAGTGAGAGACGCTGGAAGAGAACGACGCCCCGATCGGTTATGCCGATCCGGCGCATCGATATCGAGTGGGTGGCGCGATCCGGCCGGTTTTCTGTCAGGACGCGAGCGAGCAATGCGGCCGACGCCAAACAGATGAGCGAGATGCCGAAGTGCGTGGCGAGAACCTCCGGGGATTGCGGCCACTTCACGGCCGCGGCGCCCATCAACGATTGCAGCACGAGCGTGCCAGCCATGAGGGGGACGAACAGCTTCACCTCGGGATAGCGCTTCCGCATGGGCCACGCCAAGACAGATGTGGCGACGACGAGCATGCCCTCGATGCCGGTCACGATTCGATGACTGTATTCGGTCAGCGATTCGAAGGTGTCGGCTGGCAGGAAGCTGCCGTTACACAGCGGCCAGTCGTTGCCGCAACCATCGGCGGAGCCGGTTGCCGTCACCCGGGCTCCCATGAGGAGCACGATCAGCATCCCGATTGCAGTGGCAATGGCGAATCGTCGTGTCAATGTGGCGCGGTCGTTCACTGGAAGCACCCTGGGGTTGGTCGGAAATGACGTGATGGATGACGTGGAGAAGCCGGGAAACCCCGGCTTCTCCGAACATTTCAATGGTACGCCTTCGACGCAACCGTTTCACGGCGATCGGGGCAGGCATGCGCCTACCAGGGAAACCAGCCGACGCGGCCTTCCCAATGCTTGTCGGCTTCCAGATGTCCAGCGACCGCGCGTTCGAGCGTCGATCGCCGGGGCAGCCTGGCAGGATCGGTCAACACCGGGCCGAAAACGAATTGCACGATGGAGTTGTCGACGTTGTAGCCGCCGGGAACGAGTCGAAACCGGTTCTGGAAGCGGATGATATTGCTTTCGGGATCGAGATAGTCCTTCAGCTGCGGATCGAGCAACCACGAGCTGCAGACCCCGGCCCGAACCGGCTCCTCCGGGAAATACCGGGGGAAGAACTCGTGCGCCCGTGCGATCGATTCGTCGCAGGCTTCCGGGGTCATCGGGCCGCAGAAATCGGGGATATGGAGAGAGAGGACGCGATCGTCCGGCTTTGGTTCGGGAGTCATCGCCGTGGCCATGCTTTCGCCCCAGACCTCGACGCGGGATCGTTCGAACTGGAGACGTCCCAACTGGTAGATCATGCCCCGGAAGTGGAGCGTCAGCCAAAAGGCGACGCCGAGACCACCGACTCCCTCGCGTTTGCGATGCACGCGGACGTTTCTCCCGAGGTCGGCCAGGGTTTCCCGGACGATGTCGTCAGGGATGTCCCTGTCGCGGAAATACTGCTGTGCCTGGGGGAGCGCCGCCACAAACATGTGGACGTAGAACAGACGGTATTCCGGATCGTTGATGTCCTTGAGGTTGGCGACCCGGGGCGGTTTGTCGACGAGCCCCATGAACAGACCGAGCGAATGGACGCCGCGTTCGAGATACCACCACGCGTCAGGATCGGATTCGGGCGAGGGGGCCAGCCGTACGACATCGGGGATGTCTTCTTCCGGGATGGCGAGATATCGCAGGGTTGCTACAAGCTCGTCGCCGGACGGCAGCGTAACCGGTTGTTCGGGCGGGCCGATCTGCTCGAGATGTGTACGCCAGTGGGTGAAGACATCATCGTGAATGAAGCGATCGGTCAATCCTGCCACGTGGGGTCGATCCTTTCCGGATGAGAGGGCGTCCTGCCATTGTCCCTGGGATTGTACCGAAGCGGGGGAGAGGCACAAGATATGGGTGGTGGCATCCCGTCTGCAACGGCAAGTCCGGCGATTTCGCCCCGGACGGGGCGGGGCCTCTTATCCGATCCCTTACAACATAAGGAGATGTCATGGAACGGAAGATTTCCCGACGAACGGTGATTGCGGGCGCGGCGGTGCTGCCCATCCTCGGATTGTCGACGGCGATGGCGAAGAAGCAAGACTCTGCCACCTCAACACCTGCCTCATCTCCGATGGCGTCTCCAGGTGCATCGCCGATGGCTTCCCCTGCAGCGAGCGCGACCGACATCACGATCCTGGCCGAGGACATCAAGTACAACAAGACAGAGTTGACGTGCCCGGCGAACACCGACGTGAAGATCACGCTGGAGAACAAGGGGTTGCTGGAGCATGACTTCCGGATCGACAAGCTCGACTTCCAGATCGGGAACCCGCTGGCTTCCGGAGAAAAGGCAACCAAGACGCTGAACGCCGACAAGGGCGAATACGAATACTACTGCACGGTGCCCGGTCACAAGGAAGCTGGCATGGTGGGCAAGCTGACGGTCGGGTAATAGACCGGCTGTCATACATTGCTCGAGAGGAGAACGTGGCTCCCCAGTCCCGCGCTCTCCTCTGCCATCCACCGGAATCGGCTGTACCTGTCCCTTGGCGTACCCCCGCAAGACATCGTATACTCTCTCTGCTCTCGCGGGAGTAACTCAGTTGGTAGAGTGTCTGCCTTCCAAGCAGAATGTCGCCGGTTCGAGTCCGGTCTCCCGCTCCAGAAAAAGCCCATAGAATCAAGGAAAACGGCCACGGGGTATCCCGTGGCCGTTCGGTATTCAGTAGTGACGCTCCCTGTGCGCTCCCCGGAGAGCTGGCTTCGTCTATCGGCGAGACCCGGAGGTGCGCCGGGCCGGAGATTCCTTCGCGGCTTTGTCTGCCTCTTCCATGAGCTGGAGACCCTCCGCAATCGAATCCAGTTTACGGATCGACTCGGACGACAGGCTGCTCAGGCGATCAACCAGAGCTACGGCCTCCGAGGTCATGGCGCGGGCGTCCGTCACCGTCTTGCTCATCCCGGCGAGCATCAGCATTTCCTCGACGGGGATATCCAACACGTCCGCGAGCTTTTGCAGGGCGCTGATCCTGGGCTGCCGGATTCTCCCGCGCTCCAGCATCGAGGTCCACTCCTGCGACATGCCGACCGCCTGCGAGACCTCGACTTGCGTCAATCCCATATCTTCACGTCGCGTGCGAACCCGGCGAGCCAGTGGCGTTTCGATACGCGGCGTCTCCTTTGGCGTACTCTTGTGCGTCATGATGCTGCTCCTCAATTGCTCTCTTTGTTTCAGGCATGAGAACGTGGTGCCTCCCATGTCGCAGTGAAGAGATGAGGGGGTCTCATCTCCTGTCCCATGCACTGCATCGGGCCAAAAACCCGACTAGGTACATCCTAATAGTAGGGTTGCATTCCTGTCAATCACCTGATAGTATCAAATTACTATAAACTTATACCGATAGGAGGTTATTGTGTATCGTACATGAGGGGAAAGAGAAGGCCCATGCTGGAACGCACGGGCCCTCTCATACACAGGCGGAGTTTCCACACAACCGCCTGAACCATTGTAGTTCATCTTTTGTCTATCGCGAGGAGAAGTCGGGCTGATGAGTCGGGTCAGGATCAAGAGCACAAAGAAGACCACTATCAAAAGTCCCACGACCACCACCGATGTCGAGGTCTGGCAAACCGAGTCGGGGGAGTGGCGAGAGCGCACGCGAATCGTCTTCAAGAGCACGGAGGCAACGCCGGAGGAAATCCAGTACGAAATATCACAATCCCTGCGGCTCGCCCATAACGCCGCCCGGACGGAAATCCGGCGGCGAGAGCGGAACGACATCATCGAGGATATCTCGAACTCCATGGAACGAGAGGGGTCCACCAATGGGAAAATCTGACGGTGACCAGTACACGATGACCATCGAGGAGTTCGCGAGAGCCTTCCGCCTCCACATCAAAAGCGCGTACAAGCTCGCCCGCCACTACCCGGAGACCTTGCCGGTTCCCCCGATCAAGGTCGGATCCAGTATCCGGTTCTCCCGCGTCGCCGTCGAATCGCTGATTGGACCGACAAAACCCAAGGAGGAAGCCCATGTCTGAGAAGTACGAGATCTCTGCAATCAACCCGCAGGATGCGCTCCTTGCCGCTGAAGCGGCGGTGAAGAACGACCTGTCGAAACTCTCGCCAGAGGAACGCACCCAGCTTTACGGGGCGATCTGTCGATCGATCGGTCTCAATCCGCTGACGGCGCCGTTCGAGTACATCTTGTTCCAGGGCAAGTTGACGCTGTATGCACGGCGTGGGGCGGCCGACCAGCTCCGCAAGATCAACGGCATCAGCATCACCCGCGTCGAGAAGGAAGTCGTCGGCGATGTGCTGATGGTGACGGCCTACGCGCAGGACAAGACGGGGCGTATCGACTCCGACATCGGGGCGGTGGCTCTCGGGAACCTGCGAGGCGATGCGCTTGCCAACGCCCACATGAAAGCCATCACCAAGGCGAAGAGGCGTGTCACACTCTCGATTTCCGGACTAGGCTTCCTCGACGAGAGCGAGACCGAGACGGTCCCCGGCGCGCGGAAGGTCAACGTCGATATGGAAACGGGGGAGATCAAGGCCACACTGGAGCCGGTTTCGCAATCTCTGGATGATGAATTCAGCACTAGTGCAGGAGGGCGATATCCGTCGAAAAACCATAGTCCCGGACTAGAACGAGGCTCCGAGTCTTCGACCGTGCGGCACATGACGACCAAGGATTTCGCCCAGAAGGCCAACGTCACGGTCAGCGCCGACCATCAGGCAGCGATGCGCGGCCTCCACGCGGCAGGGAACGAGGTCGGGATCGAGCATGACACGCTCCGCGCCTATGCTGTCGCTCTCTCCGAAAAGTACGACAACCGGGAAATTTCCAGCATGACAGAGGCTCCGGTCGAACTTCTGTCCGAACTCGCCCGTCGCATCAGTCGGAATCTCGATGGTCTCCGGGATGAATTTCCTGAGGTCGAGCGAGGGAGTGACGGGATCGTTGATGCCGAGATTGTGCAAGGTTCACTCGATCCGGAACTCAACCCGAGCGATGACGAACTCTTCGGGGCCGCCCGATATACGCAGGCGGGATAGCAACATGGAGGCAAGTCTGTACTACGTGGAGAACATGGAACATGGGTGGTCATGGGTCGAGGCGGCAAGCGAGGAGGAAGCCGCCCGGTCGGCGGCCGGGGAGGATTGCACCGTGGAGTTCGAGCGGGTCACAACGAGTGGCTACCCCGTTCATTGGTTCCATGTCTACGACGGGGACCGTCAGCACATCGACGACTTCATGGTGACATCCGAGCGGTTTCTCCCCGGTGTCGAGGACCGGGAATCGACCACGAAAGACATCGGGCCCGCAGTGGCATACAGCGCATAAGGAGAAATCGAAATGGAAACCACCTTCACCGTCATCCAAAAAGGGAAGCAGATCGCCAGGCAATCTCATCCACGAATCCGGTTCTCCCGGACATCGAGCGCGATCAATGCAGAAGGCGCGGAGCTCATGGGACCCGTCAAGTTCTTGCGCTACCTCATCAGCCAGGACGGGACCATGATGCTGATTCAGCCACGGGACGATGGCGAAGATGCCTATGCCGTATGCCACCCGCGTTCGGCGGCAACGATGGTCGCCGGATACCCGCGAGAACTGAAGGATCGCCTCGCAGGAAAGAGCTTCCCGATCACGAAGACGGATGACGGCTACCTCATCAAGATCGAAGGCGAAAGGGAGTAGGGAATGTCACGGAAGAAGCAACGCATCCGGGTCGGCGATGACGTTCTGATCACCAGCCCGCCTCACGATGGCCGGACGGGTCGGGTCGTCGGGATTCAGGGGGCCTCGATCTCCGTCCGCATGGACGACAGCCTCACAGGAAAGAACACCGTCCTCTCCTTCCTGCCGAGTTCACTCGAACGCATCTCACCCCCGAAGCAGGGGATCGCGATGTCGGTCATCAACAATCTCCGGTGAGGTGCATCATGAGAGTGCTTGTGGCGTGTGAATTCTCTGGTGTCGTGCGCGATGCGTTCATCGCGCACGGTCATGACGCGGTGAGCTGCGATCTCCTGCCCACCGAGAAGCCTGGCCCTCACATTCAGGGCGATGTACTGGACGTTATTGACTTCCCGCACGAATTCGACTTGATGATTGCGCACCCGCCATGTACTCATCTGGCCGTCTCCGGTGCCAGATGGTTCAAGGACAAGCGGGAGGAACAGGAAATGGCGTTGAACTTCGTCCGTCTCCTGATGGATGCAGACATCCCCCGTATTGCGGTCGAGAACCCGGTGAGCGTCATAAGCAGCCGAATCCGCAAGCCGGACCAGATTATCCAGCCATGGCAGTTCGGCCACGGAGAGGTAAAAGCGACGTGCCTCTGGCTCAAGAACCTCCCCCCGCTGAAACCAACGGATATCGTTGAGGGACGAGAGGCGAGGGTCCATCTTATGCCACCGAGCAAGGACCGATGGAAACGACGATCAGTTACCTACAGGGGAATCGCCAACGCGATGGCTTCTCAATGGGGTGAAATCGGTATTTAGTACTAGTGTGATACACTGGACACAACGGACACGAAGAAGCCGCCCCTGTTTGGTTCGGGCGGCGGCTTCTTCACTCTCAACCGAGGAGATTACATACCCATGATAACACACTCTGAATCACAACGCGCGCCGAGGCGACGCAATTCCAAACTGCTGATGGATGAGCATCCATTGCAGGTTCTCCCATCTCTGGCCGTAGAGGTTGGTCTCAACGAGGCTATCATTCTCCAGCAAATCCACTACTGGACAGATGAAAGACGTAATCAGGGAGCGATCCACGATGGACAGAGGTGGGTTTACAACACCTACTCGCAGTGGCGAGAAAACTTTCCCTTCTGGAGCGAGCGTACCATCCGAAGAATCCTGAACACCATGGAGGAGAGCAGCCTCATATTCTCCACGGACAAGTACAATGTCAACTCCACAGACCGGACCAAATGGTACACGATCAATTACGATCACCCGATTTGGTGCGACTGCGCAAACGGTCAGATCGACATGGACAAGTTGGCCGCATCAGGACATGGACAAGTTGGCCACCTCGACATGGACAAGTTGGCCACCTCTACATCTAGCATAGACTACATACCAGAGACTACGGCAGAGATAACTCCTGAGACCATCACCGAATCGGCATTCGATCAGTTCTGGGATGCGTATCCCCGGAAGGTGGCAAAGAAAGCCGCCCAACAAGCATGGTCACGCGAGAAGATAACTGACTCTGACATCCCCGGCATCCTCTCAGCGCTAGAGACGCAAAAGCGCTCACGTCAATGGACTGACAAAGGCGGCCAGTTTATCCCACACCCGGCAACGTGGATCAACAACCGCCGGTGGGAGGATGAAGTCGTGCTTGGGAATAGTAGTAATGCACTAGTATCAAGTGCCGCCCCTGAATGGCTGTGGCGTATGGCGAATGGAGATGAGAAATGAACCAGCAGGAAGTCGCCCAACTGTTGTTGATCGTCAACGCTGAATGGCCCGACGCGGTTATGAGCGAGGAGAAGGCATTGGTCTGGACATGGGCGTTCGAGGATCACAACGCCGAGGATGTCCGTTCAGCGTTGAAGGCATGGATCAAGGGCGGGAAGCCCTTTGCACCGAGACCATCAGACCTCATCTCCATCCTTGCTGATGACCCGGCTGACCTGGCCGAAACCGCATGGGCCGAAGTCCAGCGGGAAGCGTCACGAGTGGGATTCAACCGCAAGATGTGGAACAGCGTCACGATGCAAAGTGAACTCTTGCAGCCCTCGTTCAGTACCCCACGGATTTCAGAAGCGGTGGAGACGGTCGGGTGGCGCACGATTTGTCTCGGCGACAACAGCAAGGGCGAGATCGGTGAGCAATTCATGTGGGCCTACCGAAATCTGAAGAATCGGGATGTCACCAGGATCAAACGAGGGGCCTATAGACCGATGCTTCATACCCAGACCTTGAATGAGCTTGCAGGATAGGAGTCTTCGATGTCTGATGGGTTTGTCCGTATGTCCGATACCAATGTCATGTCTCGTCGCGTTCTTACACCGGATCAGCGGGAGCGAGTTGAACGTGTCCTGGATGCCGCAGCGTCGTGGCGTTCCGGTGGGATGTCCCTCTTCGCCGCCGCGAAGGTCGAGAACGGGCATGTCCGATTCCTCGCTCGTATGTGTACGCCGTCCGAGGACCCCCGCCGTCAAGACCTGGAAGCAATGGTCAGCCGTCTCATTCGATCCGAGGGATTCGAGATCACGACTCAGGGTGTCTACCCCCGGTCTGAGTTGGGCGTGCGCGATGTCGTTCTCCACACTTCGATGCCGGGGGGAGGGGTTCCTTTCTGATGAGTGACATCAAGGACTTCGGGTGCATGGTCAATGACTGCCCCGAGGATGCAGCCGAGTTGATCAAGACAGATGCCGAATGGGGACGCGAAGAGCTTGTTGTTCTCTGCATCCCTCACCACGCACAGGAGAGCTACGGCGTGTCGATGTCCGGGCTGGAGATCGGTAGGCGACTTCTCATCTGCGACACGTCAGGGAGCTGGTTCTTCATCCCGGAGGACGAATGATGAGCGTTGTCCACACGAACGCCTTCGCCAACATGAAACGGTTTGCTAAACGAATGGAAGACGGATGGAGATTGATCGAGGACCACAAGAGGGCAGGAAAGGATACCTACGATCTGGAAACGTTCTGGATCGACCTGCTGAGACAGTACGAGATCGCAGCGGACATCGTGCAGGGGACGAAGAGAAGGGACTGGAAGTCATGACAGACATGGCACTGAATGATCCATCCGAACAAAAGTGGGAGCCCGACGAGAATCAACTGACACTTGTTCGTTACATCAATACCTATCTGGCCTACGCCCTCAAAGATGAGTTTAGAAGACAGTTTGGTGTCGAACTGCTGGTGCAGATGCCGGAAAGCCGATTGGACCCAAAGCGTGCGTTGTGCGCGAGGGCAGATGGGCGCAAGGTCACGAAGACACAAGAGGCGTGGATTAGATGCTTTCAGGTGGGATGGCGGTGTTGCAGCGCGGCGTTCATGCTCACTACCCGCGTCACAACAGACGAGGAAACGCAATGAGCCTCAACGAAATGTCCGCCGACGACTACAACCGGTATGTCGCCACAGGGAAAATACCCGGCGAGGAGAATCCGAAGCCTCTGAAGTACAAGAACCACAAGGTCGAGAAGTATGGACGGAAATGGGACTCGAAGGCGGAGCTCGCCCATTACGAAACGCTCGTCCTTCTGCAGGATGCCGGAGAGATCGAAGGTCTGGAGTGCCAGAAGCGTCATCGGATCGAGGTCAACGGCGTTCTGGTCTGCCACTACGTGTCGGACTTCACATACCGCCTTACCGGATCACAGAAGCTGGTGGTCGTTGATGTCAAAAGCGCATTCACCGCCAAGAACCCGGTGTATCGCCTGAAGAAGAAGCTGATGCTTGCCGTGCTGGGGATTGACGTACAGGAGGTGATGAGCCGATGAGCGACAACACCCAGATGAAACCGATGCTGACCGATGAGGGCGAGGTCGATGAACGAACCACGGCCTTTCAGGTCTGGGCCATGCTTGCCGACCGGTCGCCGAAGAAGACGCAAGCGATCCTGATGGATCAGTTCGGCATCGAGATCAAGATCAACACTCTCTACAAATGGGCGCAGCGATATGAATGGTCCACGAAGGCTCGCGACCTGTTCGAGGATACCGCCCCTACGTTCTTCGAGCGGACACGGGCGGCGATTGTCGGCGGGACTCCGGCAGCGGCGACCTACCTTGTCGGTGTCGCGGACGGATCGCAGGAGCCGGATCGGAATCGTATTCTCGCCGCCTTCGGCCTGATCGACCGGGCAGGGTTCCTCCCATATACCCGACGAGAGGCGGAGGAGGGGAAGAACCCCATCGCCCGTCGCGGTGTCGTTGACGATGAGTACTTGGACCTGTCGCACGAGGAGCTTCGCGCTATCGTCTCGGGCCGCGTGGCCGATCTGGCAGGTAATGAGACAGGAGATCGCACATGAGGATTTATTGTGTAGGGTCCGCTGTTGAAGCTGAGCGGTACGCCGGGCCCACGTGCTGTCAGAATAGGGAAGACGAGGTTGAGGACATGAGCAAGATCAGATCGTCGGACATCGACACCGCGCAACCAGACGAGCTTCGGGAAGCTCTCCGGAACCAGAGGAGACGGCTCGGGGAGCTTCAATTCCAACACGACAAGAAGGCGCTGGAGGTCGAGTCCCTCAGGGAGCGGGTCAAGATTCTTCTTGAAGCGGAGGAGACGAGGGCTCGGGTGGAGCTCGAAGAGAAGAGGCGGCGTGCGGTAGCAGAGGTGCTTGACGCCATCGTCGATATCTCCGTTCCGGTCATTGGCAGCGACACGATGGAGATGGTTCATGATATCGCCCGTGAATTGTCCGAGTCGAACCGCATCCCTGATGGCTCCATTGAGAAAGTCCGGACATATCAGATGGGTGACGTGGAGATTCAGGTGAGCTTCTCTGTGACCCATGTACCCACGTCCCTTCTCGCGCCATTATTCTGATCGAACATCTACGGGAGAAGAACCATCATGAACACCATCTATGTCGTTACCAAGGGCTCCTACAGTGACTACCACATCGTCGGAGTTTTCGACAACAAGACATTGGCTGATCGCGTTGCGCTCGCCTACGAGGGGAGATATGACAGAACCGAGGTTGAGGAATGGGCAGTCAACGAGATCACCCTGTCTCAATACCCTTCAGATTTTCTCCCGTACTCGGTCGCCGTCTATGACAACGGTAAAGTCTATGTAGAGAGGACAGATGCAGGGCGTCCGAACGAGGACGATGACCCCACCTACTGGGAGTATGATCCTGATAACGATATGGGCGGGTATTGGAGCCTTAGTGTTTGGGCACGGGACGGAGATCACGCTGAGAAGATTGCTCTGGACAAGGTCGCCCAAAAGAAGGCGGAGGATGCTGGGGTTGTTTAGGCTCTGATACTATGGAAGCCGGATCGAGTCCGTTCAGGAGAGGGAGAAATGGCATCCGACGCCAGCGACTTCCACGTTCCGGTTTCCATGCAGATGCGATATACCCGTGGGAGGAACCGGACCGTGACAAGTGATATCGACCGCGACATGCGGATATACCGGGACCTCATCGAGGATCGCAAGCATCATCCCGACGACTGGGTTGTTGCGCCGCTCGTTCCCGGGGAAACCGTTCAGCGGTCCTACGGCAAGAACTACAAGGGCTACGCATCATCCAGGCCGGAACGGGATTTCAGGTTGATCCCGGAGATGATGCACCTCCTGGAGGAGCGCCCTCTGCCCGAGCAGATGTACACGACGTGGGCGATGGAACACCTCCGGAACGCAATGAACGCGGACCTCCCCGCTGATATCCGGACGGAGCATTTCGATATCGCTGGCATCCACATCACGCGACACGTCCAGGACTTCTCTCATCCGGCCTTCTCCCTGTGGGTCAAGGGGAATGGTGCCTGAACGATCAGGCTTGACCGGTTGCGATCTTCCATTCCTTGATTGACCAGTAGGGCGTGATGAGGTGGTCGTCAGGGTGCAGCGTGATACATGGCATGACGGGGTGCGTGAAGAGGCTGAACCAGCGCTTTGCGTACCCCGAGTTCGTCTGGAACGATCCTGTATTGATCGCGACCTTCGTTGTCCCGCCATGCGTGAACTTCACGATCCCCGGCACATGATAGTCCCCCATGATCCCGATTTCCCGGTCATGCCCCTCACGTCGGAGGTAGCGCATCGGCGCGTGACACGGGTTTTCGATGGACCTCCCGAGGAAGCGGTGACTCACCGCGAACCGATACGTCTGATCCCCGACCGTGACGTTTGGATGCCCGATACCGGAATGGTAGACGAAGCGGCGAGACTGGAGAGCGGCGAAGGAACTGAATCCCACTAGCGACTCCTCACGATCCACGCTGTGATTGTCCCATGTCGCGAAGAGAACTCTGGGTGCAATCTCCGTAAGCCACGAGTCGATGTACGCGAGCTGCAAGTCGATGGGGAGCATGTTACTCGTGACTTCAGATACGCTTCTCAGTTTGATCGCGGTCTGGGCGAGGTCGCCGAGGAGGGCGATATAGAGGTTCGGTGTGGAGAGGATTTCATCGGTGACTTCTTCCAGCAACGTGTGGTTCGTTGCCCAGTCACCGATGTGCATGTCTGACAGGGCGAGGACGCAGACAGGTTCGTCCGCGTCGATCTCGATGGCGGCTTCTGTTTGCGTCCACGAGGCCTTGTGCTTCATCCCCTGCATCTGACCGATCAGCGAGTTGGCGTCTCTCCAGTTAAACTCACCGATCTTTTTGTCCGCCTGGACCGGGAACGTTGTCCCCTCCGCTGTCAACTTCTGCCGCTTCAGTCGATATCCGTCGAAGGTTCGATCAGGGTATAACTGGGTGAACTGTGGATAGTCCATCGACAAACACGCGGCCAACTCGTCGGTAGACCATGGTATCCCCGCCATGCGTACTCTCCGTGCGTGATCAGTCCGGGCTACTCGTCAGGCTTGAGGAACCCGGACCCGCTCGCATCTTCAAGCGCGTTCTGCACGAAGGTGATGAGGGAAATGAACCCGGCGATCAATGCCGCAACGGCGATCTTCCCGAGGAAGGTGAAGTCAAGGGCAATGTCGCCGGACTCGCCCACGCCGGTTACGAGACCGTTCAGGTAGGGGATGGAGAACAGGGAAAATGTCCCGACAAATGACTGGAGAAATGTCCGGACGGTTCGATTGACAACATCGCGGTTCATGGTTCTATCCTTCGTCTTTCATTGTCTGGTGCGTACCTTCGACTCCGGCCAAGACACGGCGATCTGTTCTCGCCTGCAACCAGTGGAGCCCTTCCTCGATCTTGGTGATGGCCAGGATGTTCTCTCGACATCGGAATGGGCCAGCGTTGTGATGCTCCAGTCTTTCTTTGGCTGCATGCAAAAGGTCTTCGACGAATACGCCGTTGTACTCAGGGACTTCTCCGAGCGGACCTTCGTGGAACGGCAATCCATTTGCGAATGCGTCGAGGCGGTATTCACGTTCGGCTGGCGTGTGCTTGTCCATTGGCCTTCCTCCCTACGCAACATCGACGGCTTTGAGAATCCCGGTCGGTATCCATCCATCGACATCACCATCGACGAGATACCAGATCAGGGTGTCCATCTGTTTTGGCCCATCGACCACCTTCCCCTTCGACCCAACCGAGAACTCCCCAATGATCTTTCCGTTGAATCCAGGTTCCTTGCGGACCGGGATCGGCCCGTACAAAACCTCGAACGACTTCCCCTTCGGCGTTGGTGCCGGGGCTGGCTCAGGGGCGGCGATCTTCTCCAACCAGCTCGATGCCGCCCACCCGCTGTCCTTCCCGAATGCGATGTTGATCCACGTATACCCATCGGCATCGACAGCGTGACGGCCATCGGGATCGTTCCCGACGTTCGCAATGGTTCCTGCGGGGAGCGTGGCGATCACGGGGAACGAGAGACCATAGCCGCGACGGACGTTCAGGTTCTCGGTGACACGAACGCGATCCCCGGCCTTGATCGGGGTCGCAGGCTCCGGCGTGGGGACTGGCTTCCCGCCCATGGACGCGATCTCTTCGTTGTAGTAGAACTCGAACCGCTCGACGTAGATTCCCCAGGCAAGGCGACCGTTGATATACACATGCCGCAACTTGTTCGGGCAGTCATGGCGTAGGTTGGTCGGCAACATGTAGTTGAAAGCCCAATGCTGCTCGGGGCCGCTGGCCTTCTTTCTCGCCGCCGTGCGACCCATGATCTCCGCCGCATTCTCGATGCACTTGGCGCGCCGGGCGGGATCGTTCCAAACGGCGGTGCTCTCGATCATTTCGCAGGCGATACCACGCATGTTGCCGGGGCCGCCGCTGTCCGCCGCATGCCATCCATGCTCATTGAGCGGGAGGCAGACCCACGTTTCCTTGTCATCGGTGATGTAATGATAGCTCTGCTGCGATCCCGACGCGCGGTCGTCCACAAGCCATCGGGCCTCACTGGCAGCGCTGCTGTTGGGGTTCCCGGTACCGTGCTGGACCATGATCGGGGTGCCGGAGAATCCGGTTCCCGGTCGCATATATCCGTCGAGAGGCAGTAGCTTAATGAAGACAGGGTGGTTGGTCAGGAGCGGACCACCTTCGAGTCCGGGGATTACTGTTGAATATGACATGTCGTTCTCCGCGTATCTCGGGCAAGTTCCCGCATCTCATCGAGCCAGTCCAAATCGAATAAGCCTATCCACGTCATGAATCGCATCACCGGGCGGGGGAGGAGGTCTGACCGCTGATAATCCGGCTCATCTCGCATCGCTCCGCTCGCTCCCGCCAATAATCCCGATCCTTCCGTATCTCGCCGATGGTTTCCTTTGACTGTGTAATGAGGAGGTTGATCAGCACGCCAAACGCAGTACCGATTGCGGTCACCACCCCGGTTGCGCTCGCGAGGACCACCGTCCATTCGCCACCACTCATGACTCTGTGTCCTTGGTCGTGTGATCATGCGTCCTACCCGACCTTCCATGCCTTCACGAAAAGCACGCCATCCCGGGCATCAGTCGGATCACCGGAGTCATGAACGACCCGGGCGTTTACGGTGTATGTCTTCGCTGAGCTGGTGTTGACAATGATGCGACCGGTCAGCCGGATCAGGCGCGGCACACCACCCACGGTCTGGAAGATGCGAGACGATTCATCGCCCCCCTGCGGAGAACCGTTCCCGGTCAACTGCACGGTGACGGTGCCCGATCCGCCCATCCCGCGTGCGGTGAAATTCACGTCGGACTCGATTAGCCACTTCCCGGCAGCGAGCGTCAGGCTCGCGGTCGCCAGCGTTCGCCAGCCCCCGACCTGACCGGTCGCGGCGAAGTTCACGTCCTTGAATGTCGCATCCGCACCGCTACTGGCGTTCAGCTTCGTCCGAACCGCCGCATCCAGCCGGTCCTCCGACACGGCGTTTGCGGCGATCTTGTCCTTGGTCACAGCCGCGTTGGCGATTTTTGCCGTCGTGACCGCGAGGTTCGCTATCGACGAGGCCGAGACAGACCCGTCGGCGATCTGATAGGCTGTCACGGCATTCTGGCCAATCGCCGGTTCCGTCACCACGCGGGATCCTATCTTCCCGGAAGTGACAGCTCCATCCGCGAGTTGCGTTGCGCCAACGGCGCCATCGGCGATCTTCTCCGTGGTGATCGACTTCGCGGCCACCTTCCCGCTGGTAACGGATCCACTGGCGATCTTGTCCCCCGTGACCGCCCCGTCGATCAGGGAGGATGTCCCGACCGCGTTGCTGGCAACCTTCTCTGCCGTGACCGATCCCGCCTTCAGCTTGGCTCCGGACACGGCACCGTCCACGATCCGGTCGGTACTGACGGCATCGACGGCCAGCTTGGGGTTGGTCACCGCTCCGTCCGCGAGGTGGACGGTGTCCACCTGACCGGTCCCCAGACGGATCGTGACGCCGACGCGCTTGTCCGTCACCTTGTCGGCGGCGATAAGCACGGCGCTTCCATCGACGCGAACGTGAGCGATGGGCTCCTGCCACAGGTTTGTCGTCTGCGTCAGCGACGGGGCGACGGGCTGAGCGCCGGGAGACCCCTTGACCACGACAAGGCGAGACCGCCCCTCCGTCGTCGTGTTCGCGCCGGACGGCACGACTTCCAGTGCCACAACGTCGATCCGGGGCTGACTGTCCGATGCGGAGATCGGGACAGTGACCGTTCCGCTCTGGTCGTATATGAGACCACGGACGATACCGACACCGGGTGCCACCGACACCTGCATGCCCGAACCGTTGGCGCTAACGGCGAGTTCGCCCAGAACGTCACGGAGAACCCCGTTCTGCCACATGCGGAAGTAGAGGGGGAGGCTGGAAATGTCGATCGATCCCGCGACACCGATGACCTTGCTGGAGTGGATATGGACCTCTGAGGATGAGTCCACCCGGATGTAATAAGGTCCAGGGTTCCCGTTGAAGGAGAACGAAAATTCACCACCGTTTGTTGTGGTGGTTGAGGTGAGCGTATTCCCTTCGTAGAGGTACAGTTCGACGGTTGTGCCATCGGGGACTGGTGCCCCGGTCTTCACCGTCGTAACGACGCCGGTCGCTCGCATACCCAACTCCCTTCTGGGGAGAAAGGTATGGGGTGATCCGGCAGTTCAACTGCCAGACCACTACACGGAGACGAACTTCTGTCTGGCTACCCGTTGTGAAGTTCCGTTGGTGATCGGATTCGGGAAAACCTTCCCGGCCAGCATGTCGGCCACCACGGAACATGCCGCCGCGTTGGTCGGGTCCCATGCGAAATCGGAGTCATATACGTCGATGACCTGAAAGAACTCCGACAGCCTCCAGTACTGGAGCATGTCGTACGCCTGAACGTCCTGGCTGGCGAAGATATGGAAGTGCTCGGTCTGCACTCGAACCGCGATGGTGTTGCGGCTGTGGCCTCCCGCATAGACCACGAAGTCGATCACGGACCCGCCCGGCATATGTCTCCCGTCGTCCCACGCCTTCTGGTACGACCAGATGCCGGGGGCACCGATGAATGGCGGCATGCGTGGGTCTTTCGGCTCGCCCGTGACCTTTGCCAGCGCGTGGTAAATCTGCCACTCGTACTGACTGTTGTTCCCGCCCACGAAGTTGTCGGGCGGAACTGCCGCCTTCCCCTGATACCCCTTGTCTGCAGGCTCTCGGGTCAATAGCGGACCGCGCGGTGTCATCGGCGGCGAGCGCAGGATGGGCGGACGAATCAGATCGCGCCGGTTTCTGTTGTTCATGTTCTGACTCATACGGTGATATCCTGAATCGGCGCGAATTCATCGTCCGGCACCTTGATCTCGATCAGGCTGAGTTGCATCGTGGCTCGGTTATCCTTCCCGGTCATCTCGTGACCGGTCGTCTGCGCGACGCGAACGCTGTAGCTCTGGTCCCGGTGAATGAACTCATGGAACTGGTTGCCGGATGAGAGACCGCGCAGGAACTCGGTCAGCTCCCGCGCTCCCTGGTTCAGGAACGACGGATGCTGGAGATCGACGTTGATCGTCCATGACAGGCTCGGCACCGGGAGTTTGAGGAATCTGATCTGGAAGCTGGAAAGCACGGGACTGTACAGGGGGTTGGTCGAGCTGAACACGAGGCGGAACCGAACCCGGCGAAACGACTGTCCGTCCCGGAAAGGGCCACCGGCCCGTTCGACAAGATTGAAGGGAAGGACGGTTCGTCCCGGCTTGGTTGCATCCCCCACCAGCGTCCACGCGGTGGAGTAATCCTTCTGCATGTAGACCTGAACCTTGCCGGTCGATCTCCCGTTCCCCAGAACGTCATCGAGCACGACCTCGATGTGACTGGCCAGCTTGTCGTAGGCGGGCATGTCGGCGTCGAACCACCCGGTCAGCAACTCGCCGCGCTGGGCGAACCGGCTCTCGCCAACGCGCATCCCCTGAAGCGGCGTGTACTGATCGAGCGGTAGTTTCTGCCGGAGCATCGTCGATCCATAACCCCACCAGAGGTAGTACTCATTGCTCGCAATCGAGACATACGCCCACGTCGGCGTTCCGGTGGCATCGTCCGACAACCATGCCGGGTGCCATGCCCGTCCCGTCCAGCGCAGGAGCGATGAGTACGATACCGAGTCCGGGAATGGGTCGAGACGATCTCCATACTGTCCCGTGGCCAACGTGTAGTCCTGATTCTTCTCCCCGGTGACGGTCGATCCCTGCACGAGCGCCAGCAATGCGTTGTACTCGGGCTCCAGATCGGTGATCGTCCCGCGCAGGTTCTCCGGAAGACCGTATCGGCCATCTGGTCCCATCGAGTTGATCAGCCCACCGGTGTACATATGGATGCCGATGCCGACCGAAACGTACAGTGCCTCGCCGCGCCAGTTGCATGCGGCCCGTCCCTGACTGGGATGCCGGGGATACTGCAGCTCGGTTTGCATCAGGATTTGGTTCTGACGGTCGTATGCCCAAACTCCCTCGCTCGTAATCAGGTGAAGCGTGGGGTAGCCCTCCTGGTTCCGGAAAACAACGAGCCGTCTCGGCAGCGCACCAGCCGGGAGGATCAGGTCATCCTCCTCATCTTCCCAGGGGAGTTCTCCGAACTTGATCCTCAGGGCGTTCTCGGTCGTGAGCGCGGCCAACTTGTTATCCCAGTACGAGAAATGGACCACGTTCAGGTCGGTCTCGGTCTGGATATCGCCGTCGCTGTCCAGCGTGGCGTACCCGTTGATCCCCAGCGGTATCCACATCTTGTTCGCGTAGACCACGCCCTTCCCGACGGGAACGCCGGGCAACACGCCGATGGAGTCAAACTCCTGAGTCCCGACATTGAACCGGGCAATCGTCGATCCGAACGTGCAATAGAACTGTGGTGACGTGGGCGGGAAGTCGCCAAGAGGGTAGGCCGCACCCGTCACGGGACCGGTGAATTCAAGCGTCTCCGGTAGGAGTGTAATCATGCCGGGGTGCCGGGTCTCCAGCGATCCCGTCCAGTAGGTTTCGTCGTCCACGCCCTCTTTCAGATGTTCGTTCCCGATACCCCCCACCAGCGATGCGATAACCCAGCTCGATGTGATGGGGTCGCTGTCGTGCGAGTAGTCGCCGAACGTCACCTTCCCCTGAAACCGACCGTTCCCCGTCACATTCGGTGGCCCGGTGAGCGGGAGGATTTTTCCCGCCAGCCGAACAGTCTCGCTCGGAGTGGTGATGTCATCTTCCCGCGATACCGGTGCGATATTGTTGTAGGTGATCGGGTTCATGACACTAATCCATGGCGACGGTGTTCGGCTCGTAGACGGTCAGGATCGACGACCTCCGGCCATCCGCTCCCTGCCGCTCCATGAAGAGCAGGCGGGACGCATCTCCGGAATTGAGCATCGTGCTCGTGTTCTGCTGGTACAGGTGCGTCAGCGCCTCATGAACGAGCCATTCGGTAGGGATGCGCGTCCGGTCGGCATCGCCGAAAAGCTGGGGCGGCACCTTGTGCCCCCGGAGGCGGATCGACTGTCGGTGCGCCTTGTGTTCCCAGCCTCGCTTCAGGTAGACCTCGCGGCTCGCCACATCAACTTCCCAGCCGGTCGGCGGCACACTCGATCTCCTGCCGCGCCGGTCGATGATTTCCACCCCGGAGAATCGGCAAAAAACTTCCGGGATCGGGATGATTTCGTCTCGGGTGTATGCGTGGCCAAGCATCTCGACATGCGGCTCGGTCGCGTGATCCTCTCCCGCCTGACGGATTGCATGATTGATCGCGAAGTTGTAGTCGGCGATGCGCCATCCGATCCCACGTCGGTTGTACAGCTCGAACGTGTCTCCGGCGACGGTTGGCAAAGGGAGGGGAGGGGCGAAGCCAAGGCTCCGGGTATCGCCACTGCTTACCGTGACCACCGCCGTCTGGCTGACGTTCGCGAGATTCCCGGCGGTGCAGATGATATCCATCCCCTTCAGCTCATGGTTCGGGAAGAGCAGGTCCTGATGCGAGATCACCTGCGAGTTCGTGGACCCTTCCGTTGCCCGGACGAGAATCAGGTCGCCGATCCGGGACGCGATCATGCGGCGGAGTTCGGCCCGGCTGGTTCCGGTCTGGTTCGATCCCGGCGGGTGCGCCACGATCTGGATGGGCGGGGTTGCCAGCACGTCGAACGAGTCATCGAACCGATGCCCGAGATCGGACTCGACGGCCAGATACCATGTCCCGTCGGGGTCAGATGGCGATGTCGGAGCCGTGAACTTGTAGATACCGGCATCGGTTTCTTCCCACGACAACGTATCGGCGAAGCTGGTTCCGTCCGCCCGGTCCGCCCGGATGACCGTGAATGTCCGTCCGGTTTCCGGGTTCTGATCCTGATCGAGATAGGTGAGCCAACTCACCAGAGGCTCACCGCGTGTGAGTTGGATCGCCATTTACCACACCTTGTCGTAGTACGCCGGGATCGGCAGGACATCGAAATGCTGATCGAACCGTGTTCCGTCGTCGGCCTCCACGAGCACATACCATTCGCCGTGAGGGTCGTCGGTTGATGTATCGCCATCGAGTCGATACACGCCGTTTCCGAGATCGGTCAGGGTCAACGTGTCGTCAAAATGTGTTCCGTCCGACCGCTCCGTGTACGCAACCGTCATGGTGCGACCGGGACGATGGGCGAACCATGACCTGATCGGCTCGCCAGCCGTAATCTGGATGGCCATAACAGTCCTCCTAGTCGATCACGATGACCTGTGCTGTCTGGTCTGACCCCTCCCATGAAAGATCAGCCCATGTCCATGCTGACAGGTCAGTCATCCGGCTTTGCTCGGATGGGGGGACAGTACGATCAAAGGTTGCAACCGCGACCAGATACGGGCCAGGTGTGGTCGATGGCATATCAATGACAAGAGTCCCGCTTGATATTGAGATATTGAAACTATTGACCGAGATCGATGCCCCAGAGAACGCATAGAGTCCCTTGTTTTCCGGAAGTGGAGATGGATTCGGATGAAAGTGGACGGCGATCATTTTAGGCGGCGTCGCGGGGTGTGCTGAGGACACCGTGTACGGAGTCCCCAATCCTGCATACCATGTATTTACGCCACGGTTTGTCATGACATTTGCATCAGTTGATACCGTAACCGAGCCGTCCCGGTCTCTTGACCCATTCGGGCTCAAAAAAATGAGAGGTTCGACCGTTGCCATTTACACACTCCGATTTAGCGATAGCATCACGACAAGATTGGTGATACTCGTCGCGGCATTGATCGAAACACGAAGGATCGTGTTGGCAATCAGTGATGAGCTAAGTGATCCATTCGCCGTCTTCTGACTCGTCAGCTTTGGCGCGCTGGAGATCGTGACGCTCGTACCGTCATTGACAATCGTCGCGGTGACACTGCCGGAAACGTCTGCCGCCAGACGCCATCCGGCGAGGGTGCATGCCCACGGCACGATGACCCGGACATCCTGGGCTTCCAGCGGAGAGCCAGCCCCGTCGAATGCGACATTGATCGCACTGGTTATCGTGTGAGTGTGCGAAGCCGGAGGATGGTAGCCAATCGCGGCCTTCAGCGTCGCGGGAGAGATGACCTTCCCCAGCGTGGCCGTCCCCGATTGCATCTCGGCGGTGAGCATCGAGGCCACGTTGATCTCCGACCGGTCCGTAAGCGCAGTGACCGAGACGGCTCCTCCGCCCGTGACCCCGGCCCATCGTCCATCGCCACGCAGGAACGTCGCGTTGCTCGCAGTCCCGTCGGTGGTGATATCCGAAACGGTGTGCGTGTGGGATGCATTCGCCTTCCCGACCAGACCGGTATCGACGTAGGACTTAACCGCCTTCTGGCTGGGGACTTTCGTATCCGACGATCCGAGCGATGTTGACGTATCGACATCGGAAACCTTGACCTGCGCATCGTTGGTGACGTTGCCGAGACTGACATCCGCCTTGGTGACGGAGACATTCGACGATAAGGCATGGCCGTTGACGGTGGTCGTCTTTGGCACCAGACCGGAGATATCCTGATGGGCTGTCAGGAATCCGCTGTCGTTGGTAAGGTCCGATGTCTTGCTCGGGATCGTCGGCTTGTCCTCGATCCCCTCCCATGTCGTTGTTCCGGGGACGCCCTGCGGACCTTCTGGACCCTGCGGCCCCTGAAGCGGCCCGATGTTGGCCCAATCCTCGTCAATCCACGTATAGACGATGCCGCCGATCAGATAGGCATCGCCCGCACTCCCCTCGGCGGGGAGGTCCGCCTCATCGTCCAGGATGTCGAGGATGAAGAGACCGGCACCGGGTGGCCCCTGCGGTCCCTGAGGGCCCTCCGGCCCGGTCTCCCCTTGTTCTCCGTCCGGACCCTCGGGCCCAACCTCTCCCCTCAGGCTCTCGATCCACTCACCCTCGGACCCCTCGAAGCCGTTGATCACGGCGATCTCGTAGGCGCTCTTCCCCGTATCACCATCAATGCCGTCCCGGCCCGGCGTTCCCGGTGTCCCGTCGATGCCATCACGACCATCGGCGCCCTTCAGGCCCGCCAGCCAATCCGTCTCGGTTCCGGAAAATCCCTGACGAACGGCGAGTTCGTAGGCGCTTTCGCCCTGAATGGTGATCCGGTTCATTGCACTGCCCTAGAGGTTGTCGTAGTACGCCGCGACGTGCTGCTGGTAGATACTGGGAACGCGAGTCTTGAACCCTGTGTGCTCGAACTCCAGCACCTGACCGGTTTGCGGCTCCCGCTTTGCCCACGGGCAGGCAGCGGTCACCTGATCGGCAATATCCTCGCTGACGATCAGCGACCCTTCGATGAAGTTGACCGACTCTCCGGTAAACTCACCATCCTGCGTGAGGTAGATCACCTCGTTCGGATAGTTGATATTCCGGAGCAAGACCTTCCCGGAGGGTGGCTCCAACAGTTCCGGCTCGACCCCGCCCTCCGGCTGCTCGACCGGGATCGTTTCATCCCCGATATCCTGAAACCGCTCGGGAGCCCCGGCGTAGATTCCGTCGATCTCCTCATCTGTCAGAGCCGCGATCTGCGCGTCGAGTTCGGCCTCGACCTGCTCAACACTGGACATGAACTCATCCCCTTACGGAGAGGGACGGGGAGTCCCCGCCCCTCGGCTAGCTGGAAACCTTGTCCTCGATTTCCGCCCTCGTCTTCATGTCCGATGCGACATCGGTAACGAGGACGATCCCTTCGCCAACGGCAGTCACGCCGAACGGGGTCTCGTCATCCTGCTCGACTTCGATGCCGTACTGGCTGTGCCATGACGTCTCGGTCTTCGATGCATCGTTGGTGCTGGCATTCGTCGCGATGCTGTCCGCCTGATAGGCAACGTGTGCGTTCGCATACGGCTGGGTGATCATGTTCTTTGGCAGGATCGCCATGATGATGTCCTTTCCCGTACGGGCGGGGTATGACGCTCCGCCCGTCTCAACCACCTAGGCGGCGGGCTTGCCCCACTGCGGGTAGTTCGCCAGGTTGATGTCGAAGTTGTGGATCACGCCGTATCCGGGGACCTTGCCCGGTCGGTACGTGAACGTGCCGGAGATGCCCTTCCAGACGTAGTTACCCTTGGTTGGGACCTCCTTCTCCTTCCAGTCAAGGCCATCGAATGGCGCGTATTCGGGCCACGACGGGTTGTAGATGAAAATCTTCCCGTCCGGAACCCCCTTGACATGGGAGAACTCGTAATCGCCGACTTCGAGCTGGACCGTGTTCCATCGCGTCTCCGCCTTACCGCCGCTCATCCCCATCTGGTATCGGGACGGGTAGGCGAGACGGTTGAAGATTTGCTTGGTCCGGATCGACATCAGCAACTTCGAGCCCGCATTGGAACCGATCTGCTCATCCATCCGGATCAGCGCGTCCTCCAGCGGTTCGAGCGAGAGCTTCGTGCTGCTGCCGCCGACGTTGAACACGTTGCCGGACAGTTCAGCGAACTGCTCGAATCCACCGAGCATCGACGGGTCGAGGTCTGCCGGGTTCGGGCTCCCTTCCTGCCTGCGGCCGGAGAGAAGCGCCTGCTCAAGGTCCATCTTGATGTCCTTGGCAAGCTGGAGCATGTCGCGATCCAGCCAGTCCCCGGTCGGATACTCCATGTTTGGCGTCTTCCGGGCCTGCGAGGACATCATGACGTGCTTGCTGAACTCCTGATAGAAGTTGTGCCACGTCCGACCACGGCTCACCGGTGCGAGCGGGAAGTCGGTCAACTGCGGCATCGCAATCCCGACGATCTTGATCTTGTCACCGTTCGTGAACGAAAGGGCTGTCGTTCCGCCACGGGCGCGCTTGACTTTCAGCGTGGATGCACCGGGGTCTTCCGTCACCCACATGCGCTCCGACTCGCCGGTCGTCGTCTTGGTCACGCGGAGAACGTGCCCCTGCTGGAACCGAACGCCATGGTTCGTCACCACCGTGATCGTATCCGTCGAGGTATTGATCGACGCGGCCACTTCGGACCCGCGCGGGGTCACACCGTGGATACCGGTGCGCTCCTTGCGCTGGTTCCCCGGCTTGCCCTTCTTCAGGCTGTTCAGGAAAATCGTATCCTGATTCTCGACAGCATCCATAAATGGCGCGACATCGCGATCATTGAAGCCGACATCGCGAGTACCACCCGCCACATCGGTTTCATAGTTCGTCTGGGCCGCGCGAACCACGAGCTGAGCCATGATTCAGTTCCTTTCGGCGCTATTGCGACGCCTGATACGTCCCGTCCTGAATCGCCCGATAGATCATCATGGCGTCGAGGTCGGGATCGCCGGTTGATTCCATTGGTTTCGTTTGCACCGGTGTGGTGCCGCCGCTGGCTCCAAGCCCCGCGCGTTGCAGCGCTCCGGCCTGATTCGAGCGGGAGAGCTGGTTCAATTGGCTTTGCAGGTTCTGGATTTGCTGGTACCGAGCCTTGACGATGGGCGCTTGCGCCGCCGCCACGTTCGGGTCCCCATAGTTCATCAGCTCCTGCCGGGCCTCATCGGGAAGACCGTGTTGTTTGACCAGATGGTCAATAAAGAGCGGAGCCCCCAACTGACGCTCCACCATTTGCCGTCGATGTTCAGCCTGCGCTTCGAGGTCGCGACGCAGGGACGCTTCCTCCTGGCGGATGAACATCAGCGCCTCGTCCGGCTCCATTGCCTTCGCCCGGCTGTAGATCGACTCCTCGCGTTGCTTCCATGCGGCCTCGGCCTGCATCTGCTCAAACCCGGTCCGGATCTGATTGAACGTGGAGCGAAACTGCTGGGCTTCCTGCTCGGCGCGTTGGGCTCTGGCTTCCAGCTCGGCAACCCTCGGATCGACCTGATCCTGACTCTGGTCCGGTTCACCTGCGGACCCTGGCACCTGCGAGACGGCCTCCTGCACCGGAGTCGTCGCCTGCGTGGCAAGATCGGGGGATGAAGCGGACGGATTGCCATTGCTAAAAAACACGTTGGGGTCCATCAGCATCTCCTTTACCGCGTCCCGATGACGCTCATGCCCGACAATAAGAAGTGGTCCGGCAGTTGAACTGCCGGACCACTTCAGGGTGGAGATACGCTGAATGTCTCGTCTCGGGAGTCTATGAATCGCTCACGATAACGACGGTTGATGCCAGTCTGTCCCCGAGACGTTGGGAGTATTCCGAATGGGAGATGGAATAGAACGCGACCATGCCGAACAGAATCCCATCGACGATCTTGCTGATCTGACGGCCAAGGACCTGTCCGAACGAGGGCCGCTGTTGGGTTCGCATGTCGATCACGCGGAGCCCGACGATCTTCTTGCCGATGGTCCGGCCCCAGGATTTCTCACAGACGAGGTAGTAGGTGATCCACGCAATGAACCAGAGCCCTTTTGTGTCCTCTTTGGCCCCGTCCGCTTCGTACATCATGACGAGTATGACTGCCGTCGCGAAGACGACGACCTCATCGATGATGAGCGCGGCGGCCCGGAGCCCAAGGGGAGCCATGACCAGACTGGACAGCGGCGTCTCGGGAGACGCAATCGGGATATACAGCCGGTCAACCTTGCGGGAATCGTAGACCTCTTTGGGTAACATGACTTCCTCCGCCGATGAACACCAGTATCCATTCCCCAGATAGCCATAACGTTACTTCAATCCGGCCCATTTGACGAAGGCCATGATGCTAGTGTCCGAGCCGGGCGGCTGGGCGGCGACCCACTTCAGGTAGGATTGCGCCTCGTTGGAGAGGGGGGGGCGGGTGATCCCCGCGTCCAGCAGGTGCGCCGCATAGGCATTGGCCGCCATCGGGTTGATGTTGTCCATGTCCACCGGGTAGCCGTAGTAGTTCGTCACCGCCGCGTTGTACTCGTCCATGGCCGTCCGGTACGATTCCAGCGCCGACGCGATCCGGGACTCCGGCGATTTCTTCTGGGACGACGAACTGCCGCCCGATCCCTGCGTCGCTGCCGGGTTGTACGGGGTCGGCGGGGTCGGGGTATTCGTCGCGGTCGGTTTGGCGTCGAACACCGTCGGCTGCACGCCGCTGAAGGCCATGTAGGCCTCGACCCCTGTGAGTTGCCGGTCGATCTCGTCCAGAGACACAAACTCGTTCTGGCCGTCCAGCCACCGCGCCGCGTTCGGGTTCCCTTCGGACATGTCCCGCCAGTACACCCACGGACCGCCGTCGTAGTCCCGCACCTGCTGCGACCATGTCAGGTAGGCATCCCATGCGGGATGCGCCTCGCGGAACGCCTGCCGCTTGTCCCGGAGGGACTGGATCGCCTCGGTACTCCGGCTCTCCGCGGCCCACTGATCGGCCAGTGCCTTGCGGTCGTCTTCATCGAATTGGGATAGTGCCCGCTCGTTCCGGCTGATCCCGCCGATATCCACCGAGCCATCGAGATCGCCGTAGCGAATCTGGTTGTAGGTGCGGTAAGCATTCCGCTCGAAGTCGGTGCCCACGTCGTAGTAGCCGTTCGCCTCGGTCTTCAGCCGCCGGGCCATCGGGTCGCCAGTGTTGGCGATGTCGCGCTGGTTATACAGGGCCTGTCGCTCGTCCCCGGTGGCCGTCCGGATCGCCTTGCTCACCTCGTCGGCCCGGGCGACCCGCGCCTTCGGGTAGAAAAGCGACGTCGGGAACACCCGCGCCAGCGAGACCGCGCCACGTCCCATCACGAATCGGTGGAAGGCCTCCTGATAGAGGTCGCTCTCCGGGTCATCCATCGCCGCCTGCGCCTCCGGTCCGTTGGGGTCGAGACCTCGCTCCTCGGCCACATCCTGAATCAGGAAGTTCAGGTCGCGGCGCGGGAATCCCGTCGCGTCGTTGGCGAAGATGCGGGAGGCTCCCGGCAGGAATCCGTCCGTCCAGCCCGAGATCGTCTCCCGCGCCCGGGCATTGATATCGGTGTAGAAGTTCCCGGTCGGTGTCCTGTCCGGAACCCATCCGGCATCCTTCATCGCATCTACCCCGAGCTGCACGAGGCTCGTCCACTGACCCATCATGAGCGGGTCCGGCGCGAACGTGTCGCCCATCAGCCCGGCGTAGTTCGCGACGGATGCCACGACCGGGTTCCAGAAGAGACCGGTGGAGCGCATGAAGCGACCGACCGGACTCTCGTTGTCCGGGTTGAAGGCCGACCCGTCGCCCACGATATTGAAGAGCTGGAACATCGCATCCGGGCGAATGTAGATATTCCATCCCAGCCACGAGTTCATGACCTTCAGCAGACCGCGAACGCTCGGGCTGTCATCCTGCGTGTCCCGTTCCAGCGCCGACATTGCATTGAAGTAGGCGTTCATCATCCCGGGGTGCTTGGCCACCGACGCCGTGTAGAGCGGGACCGCGCGGCTCATCCAGTAGTGGAAGAAGATCGTCCGGCGCAGGATCGCATCGGCGTTCGTTTCCTCGCCGGAGAACATGACCCGGCGGACTTCCTTCCGCGCCGTCTCATCCAGGTGGAGGATGCTGTTCTGCCAGTCACGCGCCATGCGCTCGGCCCATCCGGCATCGAGGCTGGCGAACGTCTCTCGCACCCGGTCTGCCCCGAAGGTGTTCGGCAGCCTCTCCCAGACGGCGTTGAACGAATCCTCGGTGATGTTCGCCGGTTTCCGGGCGAGCATATGCTGGTACAGGTCGCCCCGCATGGCGGCGACGCCCTTCTGCATCTGGTCGGCGTAGAGTGTCTTGCGCGCCGTCAGGTCGAAGGCATTCGCCCAATCCCGGATGTGCCGGTTGGCCAGCGGCGAGGTCGCCCATCCCATCTTCGGCAGCTTCATTCGTCCCAGCCGCAGGTTGTCGGCCACCTCCCGTGCCCGCATCCCCTGTGATGCCGTCTCGCGCTGGACCGTCGAAATCTGATCTTTCACCAGCCTCCCGAGATCGGCGCGAGTCCCCGCCAGCCCGAGTTCGGCAAGCACGTCATCGGCGGCATCGTGCATCAGGGCCGCCGGAAGCTCACCGATCTCGTCCAGCGCCCGCAGCATGGTTTTGCCGTCGGCCCCGGTTACACCCTTCTCCGATGCGAGTCCCGCGATACTGGACACCGCCGTGTTCTCTCCGGCGCGAATCTCCGCCAGCGCCCCCCGGTAGTTCCGGGGTCGCAGGGAATCGAGCACGACATCGCCATGCCCGGTCAGCATCAGGGTGATACTGTTGCCGACCGCCTGCGTCAGGATGTAGCGCCACCCGGTGTAGGTGCCATACAGGGCCATCTCGCGCAGGACCGAGAGCGCCCCGTCGTAGACCCCGAGCGGGACGTTCTTGCCGTAAGACTTCGCGAGCGCCTTCGTGCGACGCACGGCCTCGATCCGGTCCTCGCCCCGTGGGGTCTTCGAGAGCCGCGCGTACTCGTCGGCATACCGCTGGTACTGCCGGGGCTTCTTCTCCTTCAAGATGCGGATGGCAAGATCGTCCAGCACTTCCGCCGCGGCATCCTGCTCGGCCTCGGCAGCGGTAAAGGGTTTCGTGTTGGTGATCTTCCCCGCGTCATCGCGTCGCCCGAACGTCTCGAGCTCGTTCGCCCGGCGCTCCCACCGTTGGCCCAGGGTCTCGCCACCGTCCAGCGTGGTATCGAGAACATCCCGCAGCATCTTGGAGGGTCGGCGTCCCCGGAGGGAGTAGACGCTCCCGGCGTCGTCGGTGACGATCCGGCTGGGGGCAGGGGAGGCGTACGGGTTGGCGACCCGCTCCCTCAACCAGCCGACCGTTGCGTCGTGGAGCGCTTCTGCCTGACGGCGTGGATCGTTGATGATGCCCATGTCGAACAGGCCTCGCGCTCCCGAATCTCGCATGACATCGGCGGCGGACCGATCCGCGCTCGGGATCGTCTCTCCGGGTGCGGGCGTGCCCTCCGGCGCATTCGGGCGAAGGATGTCATCGCCGATGCTGGCCGGGGAATCGAGCGGCACATACTGCGCCTCCGTCATGTCCGCCAGTCGCTTCTCCAGCGCATCGACATTGGACTGCGCCTCCTGCCGAAGCCGGACCTGCTCGCGGGACAGTCGGGATTCCTTCGCCACGTTCTTCCAGCGATTGAGCTTCGTTCGTTCCTTGCGAAGTTCCTTGCGGACCGATGCCATTTCCCGCCGTGACTCCCAGAACCCGGTGGAGCCGAAGGCGTCCTGCGTCAGACCGGACTTCGCCTTCATCTGGGCGTGCGCGATCACCTCCGCCCGGACATCGGCGGCGGTCAGGCGTTCGGGAAGAACGACTCGCACGAAGAAGTCGTTGACCTCCTGCGGCGACATGATGTCCTTCCGGACAGCGTTCCCGAGCGACGATGCCATGTCGAGACGCACCTGCTGCCCGACAACCGCGTCATACAGCGGACCTTGCGGGATGTAGGATGCGTCGATGTAACGATTGACCTCGGACTTCTTGATCTTCATTGATGACGCGACCTGATCCAGCGTGTCTCCCTGCGCGGTCAGCTCCCGTGCCACGCGCCCCTGATTGATCGGGTCGAGGGCGGTTCCTGCGGTATTGGAGAGCTTCGCGGTCCGGGTAATCGAACCGATGTCGCCGCTTTGGATATGCGCCGGAATCGTCTCGCGTCCCATGCGGCGGAACGCTTCGCGACGGCTGTGGCCGGACGTGACATAGAAGTTCCCATCCTTGCCTTCAACGACCTTGATCGGGTCGAACTGGTTGGGGTCGAAGTTGTCAACGATATCCTTAACCGACTGTTCGGCGAAGTCGGCCTCTCGCATCTGGAAGTCGGGGATGCCAAGGTCGGCGCGTTGCTCCGGCGTCAGATCGCGGACTGCCCTGACCTTGTTCATCGGCAGATCGCGGATCACCATGTCGGTCGTTCCGCTCTTGACACCCGCCTGCATGGCATCGGCAAGTGTCTTTTGCGTCGTGTCTTCCACTTGGGAGAGGTATGACCGGCGGAGATCGTCGATCTCCGGCATCAGCGCCTTGAGCGTGTCGTCACCCTTGCGCCGCGCTTGCATGTTGGCCCGACCGGACAACTGGTTCCGCGCCGATGCCGATGCGCGTCCGTCACCGAAAATCGCGGTCTCGATCAGCTCATCGTCGAAGGCCTTGCTTACCGACCCGTTACGATACTTCGGTCGGAAGTCATTCGGCTCGACCCGGCTCACTCCGGCGAATGCCTCGTTGTAGTCCGGAATCAGGTTGTGGATGATGTAGTTCGCCTCGTCCACGGCGCGAAGCTGCTTGTCGCTCCACGAGAGATTGCGAGGGTCAACGTCTCCCTGACGGGTCACGAAGTCACGGGCGTTCCCGTCGTGCAGGTCGCGGAAGGCCTCCCATCGGTCCGGATGTTCCGACCGGAGATCGTATGCCTTGTCCACGATCCGACGCTGCCCCTGAACCGCTTCCTCGCCTTCTCGCGGCGCGGCGAATCCCCATTCCGGATAGCTGTCGGCATCGATCGCGCGACCGAGAGACGACTCCTGAATGACCTGCTGCGGCTCTCCCGTAATCGGGTTGCCACGCTCGGCCATCTCTGCACGACGGCGTTCCAGTTGCTCACCTGGCGAGAGATTCCGGACAGCGCTTTCCTGCGACTGGAGCGATACCTGCTCCGCCTGCTGGCGCTCGATCATACGTCGCACCGGGTCGGGGGCGTTCCCTTGTGCCGTCTCCGGTGTCGGGCGCAACGGCGTGTTCCCTCGATCAGTCAAACGCTCAGGCGCTTGCCAGTCGGGGAACGGCCCTTCGTTGTTGAGCGCGCGTTCCGGGGAGGTAGCCGTGCCGCCCGTCAGGGTTGCCGACTCCGGAACGGGGACCGTCATGGGCTCTGGCGGAATCGACCCGTTTTTGATCGCCTCGTACCGGGAAATCTCCGCGACGCTCATCTGCTGCATCTGGTCAGGCGTCAGGTCCGGGTAGATGCCATCGGCGTCCGGGAGTGCGGCCATCCGCCCGTCAGGAATCGAGTCCGGGATCAGACCTTGCGCTTCCTGCGGTGTGACGCGAAGCGGCGACTTGCCCCGGTTCTTTTTACTCCCGGCATCGGGACGGACCTCCATCGGCAGGGCAGGCTCTTCAATGATCTGCCCGTGTGTTGGCCCCGCTCCTCCCGGCTTCGGGGGTGCTGCCGCCGGGTTCTGTGGGGCAGGCGCGGGGCCGAGCCCCTGTTGCCCTGCCGGAACCTGTTCTGGCCCCATCTTCATCACGTCGCGAAGGGTTTGCTGCGCCCGGTTCACCGCGACGGATGCCGGGTCAGCGAGATCGACAAGACGGCCCGGCCCCGGGAGGACCTTCGGATACTCCATCGTCTTCGTGACCGGGTTCCAGCGGCCACGTCCCAGAGGAATGTCTCGTGGGAGGGCGGCGACGCCTTTGCCGAGAACTCCAGGTATCGCAGCAATTGGTTTTCCGATCAGCTCGTCCGGGAGATCGAGTACGCGCGCGGCACCCGAGAGACCGCGTGACAATGCCATCGCGCCACGCGAGACATCTCCTGCCGACCCGGCGACACCACGGGCCGCCCCTCGGGTCACGCTGGAAGCAGCGGCAAGTGTGTTGAGCGGGTCTTCAACGATTGATTCAGCGATGCGCTGGTAGAGCGGGGCGTCGGCGCTGTACCGCTCCCAGACGGCCTGACCGCCCTCGAATGTGCGACCGGTCTTGGGGTCGGTGTATCCATTCTCGTACAGGCTGGCGACAAGCTCCCGGTTGTCATTGACCCACGCCTCGAATCCGGGGCTGGACTCCCGCTCCAGACCGCCCTCGCCATCCGGCGAGAATCCGCCCGTGTTGTAACCGAGACCCTGCGGAGACTGGAACGGGTTCGGGTCATCGCTGATTGCCCACTGGTACGCGGCCTCGCCGTTCTCCCCGGTCTTCCACTGACGCGGCTTGTCGTAGATATTCGATGCCAGTTCCAGGCCGCCCACAGCGGTGTTGATCACGGCGTCCTTGATCCCGCTGGCCACAATCGGGAGGGGCTTGAGGATATCGCCGGGTCCGTCGATCAGGCGACGGTCGGCACGCTCTTCGCTCTTCCCACCGTAGGCAAGGACTTCTCCGCCCTCTGGCACGTCGTAGACATCGTTGACGACCATGACCATGCCGTTCGGCAGGCGGATCGCCATTTGGCCCTGACGGATCATGAAGACCCCGGCCTTCTCCAGGTCGTTCGCCGCCGCCGGGTTCGTCTTTCGCAGATCGTCCGTGGTCAGCGCCGGGAGCGGCGTACCGACGGGTTCGTTCGTCTCGTGGGCAGAGGCCAGCGTGGTCTCGCCGGTCGCCGGGTCTGTGACCGTTTGTTCCGGGCTGACCGCCATCAGCTTGCCCGTGCTCGGATTCTGCATCAGGATGTCGGTCGAGTTGAAATCCGTGATCCCGTTCTCTTCGAGCACCGCCAACGTTTGCAGCAGTTCGGTATCCCCTGACGCCTCCGCCTGCGCCTTCAGGTCCGCGACCACGAAGTGCTGGGCCTCCTCGTCATCCGTCATCCCGAGCGCCTGACGTCGTTGGGCTTCCTGCTCGGGGGTGAGGCTGGCGGTTGTGGATGGTGTATCGGGGAGCGGCCCGACCGGGACATCCTGCGGGTTCTGCGACTTCTGATACCGGGCGTCGGAGACCTCCTGCGCGGTCCGGAAGGCACTCTGCACGTCGGGCGACTGCTGATCGTAGGTGTAGCCGTTCGCGCGCGCGGCCCCGATCCTCGCCGGGTCGTCGGTGCGCGTATCCTCCCGGACACGCACGCCATCCGGGGCTTCAAAGAGCTTGGACTCCGGGATGTAGAACCATGTCGGTCCGTCGGCGGACTGATACTCCACCATGACCCACGGCTCGGTGATCTCCGGCTCGTCCTGCTGGAACGATTGAGCGCCGCCGCCGCTCATGGGCTGCGTGGAGGCCAATGCAGGATTCGGTCGCTGGAACCCTTGCTGAATCGCGGCGGGGTTCACTGCCTGTGGCGGAGGTGCCTGGACCGGCTGGACCTGACTGATCGCCTGCTGGATGAGCGCCATGAAGTCCTGCGGCATCGTCTGGATGGATGGAGTCGGGGAGGACGAAGCCGCGCCGGGAGACCACGGGCGCGGATCGACCGGCTGGGTTCCGGTATTGACGCCCATGCCGGATGTCATCTCACCAAGGAACCGGTCAAAAGGAGTGGACATGGATCGCCTTTCTATCTCGATGGCAGGTTCGCGTAATCAACACGGCTGTATCCGGCAGGAGGTTGACCGGTGCGCATGAAGGATCGGAGGAAGTCGCTCCATCCTGATCCCGTCGATCCGGTCTTGCCGCCGAAGATCGTGGAGCCGGACGCGCCCGCCCGGAGAAGGTCCTTGTAGGTGTAGGGACGATCAACGCCAGCGCCCTTTGCGGACCCCGCCGTGGTGAACGACCCGCCGTAAATGCCGCGCAGGGCAGACGACGGATCGACCGATTGCCAGCCTGATGAGAAGCTTGGATTCGGGATACGGTATTCGAGGTGGAGGTGATCGCCCGATCCCGCCCCGCCTGAGAGACCCACATACTGACCTGCCGTGACACGTTGGCCGACCGTGACGTGGATACCGGACATGTGACCGAGAATGATCTCGTGACCGTTATCGAGACGAATCCGGAGTTCTCCCGTTTGTGGCTGGGTATTTCCGTACCACCCGTACGATCCCGACCCTCCGGCGACGATGACTTCACCGCTCGCCGGGGCGTAGAGCTGAGTCCCCGCTGGCATCACCCAGTCGTCTCCCGGGTGCCCGAGATGTCCGAGCAATCCGTAGGAGTAGGCATACATATCCGGATGGGATTGCACCCATTCATTCGTGTCACCGTTTTGCTGGGAGGTGCCAAACGGTGTGCCATCCTTGTTCTTCGCGCCGCCCCAGATCGCGTCGAGGTTCGTCAGCGCTTCGGTTGGCTTCCCGGTCGCACCCCCGAACATGCCGGAGGCATTGGCGTCGAGTTCGCTCCAGTAGGAATTGACCCGGCTCCAGTAGGTCGCGGCGTCCGTCCCGTAGCTATCAGTCCCGGTGAGACCGAGATAGGCCTTCGCCGCCATATCCCACGATCCGTACTGGTCGAAGTTCTCCTTAAGGATGCGAGTCCCGACATCAATTGCATATCCGGGGTCGGTGAGAAGGCGCTGCTGATCGGCATTGTGGATGTCCGGCATGACCTGCATCAGACCGGATGCGCCAACTGGCGAGATCGCCGATGGGTCGCCGCCCGACTCCGCGCGGATAATGGCCTTGATCAGGTTCGCCGGGACACCGTACCGACCGGATGCGGCGAGAACGTACTGGTCCCACTGGTTGACGTTCTTCCACTCGGCAGTCGTCGGCGCCGATATCGACCCGTCCTCCCGCCAGAGCTGACCGCCATTCTGCTGCACCCAGGTGTCTTCGGCACTCCACCATTCCTGAACGCTCGCCATATACTCCCGTGTGCTTCCGTACTGCTCCGATCCTGCCGGGTTCGTGGCTCCCGACGGGTCTCCGGAGTAGTACATGGCCGCGACATTGAGCCATCCGTACTGAGGATTCTGGCTTCGAACTTCGTCATAGATCGATCGGAGAACGGCGGCAGCGGCATCGACCTGTCCCTGCATGTTGCCAATCAGGGAATCGAACGACACGCCGGGGACGCGACTCGCGAGTGTGAAGTCGAAGATGCCGACGAAGGGGAGAATCCTTCCCTGATGCGAAGAGATGTATGGCGCACGTCCTCCATCTCTCGCCCAGTCTCCTGACGACTCTCGGGCAATCATGACTTTCAGGAAGTTCGCGGGTACGCCGTAGGCATTCGCCGCATTCTGGATCGCGTCGAAGAGACCCGGTGTCTGGGCGAACTGGCCGAAGCCCGGGTTCCGGCTCACATCTCCGGCGCTGATCCCGCCGCCCATGTTGACGGTCCCGCTCTCCCAGTCGAAGAGTTCCGGATACTTTCGTTGCAGCCACTCGTTGATGTCGGCATTGATTGACTTCGAGGTGAATCCCGACAGCGGCTCGTATCCGGCGTAGTTCCCGAATTGATTGACGGGTCCGTACGAGGACTGGCCGTAGGACGACGGCATCTGGTCGTAGCCCCACGGAGCCTGATTCTGTCGATACCACGACTCATACGCCGAATCGAGAAGATTTCCGTTCGGCAAGTGGTTCCATTCGGTTTGCAGGGGCGACCCTGAGTACGCGGCGCGGGTTGCGAACGAATCCATACACGCTCACTCCCCTCGTGTTATCTCGTGATCCAGCGTGCCTGAGGGCTGAAGCTCCGCCAGTCTTCGCCACGCTGCTGCTGTGAAAGCGACTGGAATTGCTGCTGCAATTGTGAGAGACCCGGCATGCTCTGGATGAAGTCCCCGATGGTGATGAATGGGTTCTGCAACGTCGCCATACCGTAGGCTCGCTCGAATCTGGGATACTGTGCGTAGAGATAGCGGTTGAAACTGGTGTCGTTGTCGGGGATACCGAGACCGCCCAGCCATTCGCTGAAAGCGAGCTGGGGGTTCTGCTCCCGGATGGTTCCGGTTAGTGGCGTACTCGCCCAATCCTGATCGGCACCATAGTTCGACCCCTGCTGGTAAAAGGGATTCGTCCCACCACCATTCGACCCAAATCCCGTGCTGTACCCTCCACTGGAGCCGGTATACGGGGTATCCCAGATCGAGGCCATATCCTACCTCACCATCAGGTCGGGCCGATTCTGCCGGAGGTATTCGGCAGGCCCGACCGTATCACCAGCGTTCTTGGTCAGCATTGAGGAACCGTAGTCGTCCAGCGCTCGGGCAGTCGCGCTCTGATACCCCGATGCCGCCAACGGATTCAGGCCCATGTTGGTCGCATCGCGGATCAGGTTGTACAGGGTCCGTGTCTGCTGGGACATATCGCCCGCGCTCATGACCTGCCCGAGCGTAGAGTCGCTTCCCGCGCCGAAGATGTTGGCGAGGAGCTGCCGGGCGTTGATCCCCTGGCCGCCTGCCGTCCCGAGTCCCGAATACAGTTCGTTCAGGAAGTTCGCGTAATCACCGTGAGACTCCTGCGGGATCATGCCGTTTGAGCCGTAGATGATGTTGTAGAGCGCCATCGGATCGCCGCCGATGTCGCGCAGCGCCTGATAGCCGGGGCTGTCGGTCTTGATCCCCTGGAAGACATACGGCAGCATCCACCACGGGCTGTCGTAGATGTTGTCGGCCAGAAGCTCGGGAGTAAATCCCTGGTTCTGTGCCCATCCGGTCAGCGGGGAAAGGCCTCCGGCATTCGTCCCCGTCGCGCCAGCCGAAGCCGCCTGCTGCTGGGCCGAGAGAAGGGACGCGGTGTCATTGTTGATTTGCTGCTGGGTCTTTTGCAGGCCGGTCGATTCGTCTATCGGACCGATTGTGCCGGGGTAAGCCATGTCGTCGTCTCCATATCAGATGCGCACATCCTTTGGAAGCGACGATAAGAAGTGGTCCGGCAGTTGAACTGCCGGACCACTTCCCTTGGAAGACTACATTGCGCCCGGCGGGAGCCCCTGTGTCGATGGCGGCGGTCCGGGGAGTCGAGACGGCATCCCCATTGACCCTTGACCGCCTTGTGCCTGATTCGGCCCAATAGGTCCGCCCGGTGCGCCACCGTTCTGCGCCTGTGGCGGTTGCGCTCCACCCTGCAAGCCACCTGCCGGTGATGGCGGAGGACCGCCCTGCGCTCCGCCTTGGGCGGAGATGATCTGCTGGTACAGAAGCGCGTCCTCATAGAGCCCTTCCTCCTGCAGCCAGCGCATGATGGCGACCTGCTTGTACGCAGGGTCGGACTTGAACTGCTCGATCTCGATGCGTCGCAGGGCAGCGAGGGGGTCCTGTACGCCACGGAGTTCCATTGCCTCGACCTTCTCCATCATGCCTCCCTGAATCCACGGCATGATCGCCTGTCCGAGATTCCCGAGATTCGAGAGACGAAGTGAGGTCATCTTGCAGTTGATCTTGACGCCGACCTGACGCAGCTCGGCAGGCGTCAGCATGATCGTATCGTCTTTGCCCGGAACGGGTCGGGATCGCTCGATGAAGAACGTCCCGCGCTGACCCTCCGACCCGAGCAGGTGCCCCCAGTCTCGGACAAGCGTCATTGCCTTCTCCGCAACGTCGATATGCGCCGCGCAAAGCATCTTCAGCCACGGCGTTGTCTTGTCTCGACCGGATTCGTTCATCCCCTCGATGGCCGTTCCCGACTGGTTCGCATTCATCGTCACGCCATAGGCGGCGGCAGGCATCATCCCGCGCTGGTTCGCTTCGCCAACGGCGGCGAGAACCGGTGGGGCGAGAGACAGGCCGGGCTTCTGAACAGGCGGCAGCTCCTTCTCGGAACCTTCCAGAAGCATCGAGATCGACCCTTCGGCATTGGACACCAGAGGCTTCTTGCCGTACCGATCCGGTGTCTGGGAGAAGGTGCGGTCCGGGTTGGCCGACTTCTTCAACTCCGTCATCAGCCGACCGAGGATCGCTTCCCGCTGGAGGTGCGTCGTCTTGGTCGCCCAGATATGGGAGAGCCCCTTGCTGGCGATCTCAAGCGCGGTCATTCCGGACGGCTGACCATGCGTCGCGTGAAGGGCCTCCAGACTCATCGGCCCGGCATCGCCGAACGGGGATCGCCCGTAGTGGAAGGGGACGAACCCGAACCGATGCTCCACCCGGACGACCTCCACACCGGAGGCGACGATGATTTTCCACCGGCGATCCCAGTACTCCATGATCTCCACTTTGTCATCGAGTGTCCGGTAACGATCAGCCTGTGTCGTGGGGTCACGAAACTTCTGGGATGTCAGCGCCGCCTCGATGCCCTTCTCGCCATCGTCATCCCATGTGTTGACGATGGTCCCTACGTTGTCGGCGTAGAGCCGCGTCACGGTCAGGAGACCGTTCCGGTCCCAGGTGGGGTAGCAGGTTACGGGGTCCAGGAGATCGACGATCACCGGGATTTCGTCGGACTCCGCGTCGAAGTCCAGTTCCAGGCGGTAGACGACATGCCCGGTTTCCGTTGCGAACTTTGCTTCGTCGTAAGAGAGATCGGTACCGTGGATGCGGAAGTGACGGCGGCTTGTCTGATCCCGGAGCGCGTGGGAGAACTGCTCCTTCTTCTCCGCCAGCTCGCGCTCACCCATGTTCTTCGCCTTCGCCTCGAAGTTAAGATCGCATCCGGCGAGCAACGTGATGACCAGCGCGAGGTCATGCACGAGCGAGGCATCCTGAAACGTCACCTCGATATCGTCAGCATCCTTGAACTTGCCAACATCCATCAGGCGAAGCAGGCGGCGGTCGGCACGAATGCGCTTGATCAGGAGCTGGTACAGCTCGTGGTCCTGATTGACCTTGGCGATGACATCCGAAATCTTCGGCTTGGGATAATGCTTGGGCTTGTACCACCGGGGATAGATCGGCCCGTTCTGCAACTCCTCCATCTCGGCCATGAGATCGAGGAGGGCGGACATCACCTGCGGGTCGTCCAGTGATGACAGCGGGTCCATCTCGCCCATCATCGGCTGTGCGCCTTCCGGGCCACCCATCATGCCCAGGGGCGACGGGGCGGGAACTGGCGGCTGCGGCTGTGGGTTCATCCCCGGAAGGGGAGCCACGCCCATTGCCGGTCCTGCCGGAGTCATCGGCGGACCGGGCTGCTGCTGTCCGGGGTTCATCATTGGCAGGACCATCGTTCACACTCCATTTGTCTATACAATACGTGACCATTCTATCATGCGACCGTGCGGCCACTCATCGATATCCTGATCGGGGCAGCGGTGATGTCTTCCGTCACCTCGCGAATTTGCTCGTCTTCCGTGATGATGACGGCCCAGAACTCCACGGCGCTGCGAAGGTGGGACCACTTGTCATGGGCCGGTTCAAGGAGCTCGGACTGGTACGTTCGTCCTTCTTTCCGCTGAAGATATCGGGTCTCCTGAAGTGCGGTGAGCACCATGATCCCGCCCGGATTCGCGTCGAAGTCCATCCGATGCGTGAGCTTGTTGATGGCGGTTCGTCGGTTCTGGAACGACCGGGCGTCACCCTGACCGCTTTTTTCGATCTTCGTGATGGTGCGGACGTTGATAACGGACGACCCGCCTGACATATCGCGGCTCGATGTCGTCATCCCGTCGTAGAACGACTTGTGCGACGCGCCGCCAGCGTTCCTTCCTGCCGGATCGCCGACATAGATGACCGCCCGGTTGAGCGATCCCGTCCACGCCATGAGGTCATGGAGACCGGGATAGGAGCCATAGTCGTACCCGAGACCGGAAAGGGGGATGCCAAGCACGATGGATGTCAGGAATTCAGCATCCTCCCCGCCGCGACCCATGAAGGAGTTGACAATGCGGTATCGCTTGGCCGCGCGATCCTCCTGAATCCAGACAGCGGCTGGAGGATCGGCAAGGCCGGGGTCTATCGTGCACCAGAGGCGCCCGAGATAGGGATCGTATGGTGAGTTCGATGGCCGGATCAGACTGAATCGGGGGTAGGTGGACTGACCGGCACCGGCGTAGTAGTCAAGTTCGTACTCCCGTGCGAAGTAGTGAGGGTCGGTTTTGAACCGAGCCTTCTCGTTCTCGTACCATTCCTGCGTGTGATACGGGTTATACCACCAGTCGAGACGCAGGAATGTGGGTCCCTCCCGCTGGGGATTGGCGATGCACTCCTTGCCGAGATCGGCAAGAATCTTGAACCCCGGGCTCTTCGTATCTGCCGACGAGCCGGCAATGCGATGGTTGGATGTCCCGCCCTGATTCGCCCATGCCTGATCGAAGTCGTCGAATCGAGCCGCCTCATCGGAGAATCGAAGTGTGGCGCGTCCACCGACACCCGCCATCTCCGTTGTCGTCTCGCCAACGATGGTGTTCGTTTTGGTCGGATGCGTGATCAGGCGAAGGAGGGAGTGGTCCTCGGCGTTGAATCCCGCAGGCATCATCCATTTGGGGAGGCGGAGATAGTCCGGGACCTGTTCGATGATGCCGAGATTCGCCCGGATTTTGTAAAAGAGGGTATCGGTATCGCCCGTCCGATCCACTTTCTCGGCGTTTCGGCTGATCAGACCGGCGACGAAGTGATCGGAGAAGAGAAACTGGTGTGCGATATATCCACAAACGATCCACGAGAATCCCATCTCGCGGGACTTTTCCACAATGAGGTCGCCCCGGCCCAGTTCTTCCGCATTCATGGCGAACTGAATCGCCCGGATCGTCTTCACCTGACTGGCAAAGAGCATCCACCGGTACCACCCCGGCTTCCGATCCCTGTATTTCCGGGGCTCGAAGACAACCCCGTACATGATCAGGAAGTAGGCGGGGTCGTCGGCACACAGCCGCATCTCGGCGGCTCGGTTCTTCGCTGCCTCGCGCGTATCTCCCTCGCAGGAACGGCGGACCTCCTCACGAAGCGCGCTGACGCGATGCTTCCACACCAGCCATTCATGGAGATCGTCAGGGACTCGATCCAGGTCCGGACCGAGACCGGGGACGATGGCGGGTTCGAGAAGGAATGGAGAGATTGCGGATTGCCGGGATAGAGCGATATGCGCGGATGCGGGAATATTCATTCATCGTCCTCCGGATGGAGGGCATCCCGCATATCGCGAAGGGTCCGGTTTTGTTCCTTCATCTCCAGAATCCGGCGGAGTTCCTGCATGTGCTGGGGGCCAAACCCCTTGTACACGCTGGAGACGCCCTCGCGGACGGTGTAGAGATTCCGGGGGAGAAGAGGTGAGATCAGTCCGCTTTTCTTGTACCAGCGAATCGTGCTCTCAGAAATGCCGAAGTGATCGGCGACTTCCCGGCTCGTGTAAGATTGCAGGAGGGTCATCGTGTCTCCAAGCATGACCTCCCTGTGCAACATGATCGTAGTATTACACTAGGAGTGAATAATGACAATCCGCGATCTTCCCGAGTGGCAGGAATACGCAAAGGAACACGTCAATATTTTCGGTCACCTGCCGATACCGAACGAGAGAACAGGCCAGTTGTGTTGCCATGAAATGCATCAGGCCGGGAAGTTCCTGATCGAAGCGGATGGCGTCGATATCGAGGTCCCCTTCGACGATGCGGGTGTATACACCGAAGACGATGAGGAAGTCTACCGGTACAACGTGGCCTATCAAAGCAAGGTGGATTTCTATCGCGAGTGGATCGCGGCGGAGGAAGAGAAAATGGCGTGGGAGGAACGACGGCGATCAGGGAAGCGCGACATCTTCTAGCACATACAGAACGCCCCGGTGAAAGATATCACCGGGGCGTTCTGGTCCTGAGGAGAGGCACCACGCGAACGACCAGGGAGGAGGCGTCGTTCACATGGACATACTACCACAACATACCGACTATTCGCTACTCTCCGGCTCCTCTTCCTCTGGAGCAGGCGGCGACTCGATAAATGACGTGTAAGCCGGGAAGATCACCTCAATGACGGACGAGATGGTGCTGTCTTGCGGCGACTTGCTCTCGATCATGGGATCGGAGGCGACGCCATGTGCGAATCGTCTCGATTCCCCCTCCGGGTTCTGAAGAACGGAGATCCCGAGCTGCTGGAGCGATGAGAAGTTCTCCCCATCCGGGGTTCGCCCACGCTGGTAGACAGCATGTCGGATGAGCGCCTGCCGGACTTTTCGGATGAACTGTGAGTCGTCGGCCAGATTTGCGCGTTCGGCAAGAGTGAGCGCCATGATTACGATCCTTTCACGGAGACCCGCACGGTTCCGCCGCCCGAGATGTCCTCGATCTGGAAAGTGAACACCTGGTACTTCCCAACATCCCACATCAGAGAGACATCCCCGTTGCTCGATGTCAGGGAGTAGCTATCTCCCTTATACCAATCGGCCCCATCATGAAGCCAAAGGCGGACACTCCCCTCGGAGACTGAACCTGTGTAGTCAAGAAATGCCGTCACCTCAGGAGAGCTTCCTGTCCTGTAGGCAGTTACCTCCTCGTCTGGAGGGTCGGTGGAGGAACTTGTATCCGGGATGACTTCCAGCGATGCGGAATATTGTTCGAGGTACAAAATATCCACGAGTGTGTCCTTTCTAGCGCCCGACAATGCGAGGTGATCCCACGAGACGTGGGCGACCTGCGATGATGACGGAGTAGTCCCGAGTGATGGTGTCCCATGTCCATGGGTCGATATTGGAGACGCGGTCGATCTCGTACTGGCTTGGCATGTGGTTGTAGGCAAGGACCCCGTACAGGTCATACATGTTCGCCTCAGTGCCCGTGTCGCTGGTGGTGGCGATGGTGATGGCGCTACCGTCCCACGCAACCATGCCGAATCGCCCGAAGGTGCCCGCGTCGTTGCCGTCGAGGGTGACGCGCTCGGTGGTGGCGGGCAGGCCGGATTCGCGGGTGCGGACGAGGATGGTGCCGGGGCGCTGGGCGTGGGGGATGGTGAGGGTGCCGTCCACGCGGGTGCCGACCGTGAAGGGGGTGGCGTAGGGCTTTCCGACCTCAACCTGTGGCAGAGCAATGAGATAGTTTGCCCCACTGCCTTCTATACCCTCGGTACTGTATCGAACATTCAAAGCCGCGACAGGAACGGCCACATCAGCAATCGCCGATACAGAGACGCGAGTCCATGCATCAGGAGGAAGACTAAATAGATCGCCAACGATATTCTGGAGATGTGTTGTCTCGCCAATTTTCCTCAGATCACTGTTCGGCTTCAAACTCATCCCCGAGAGCCGAGGCTTCGCAAATTGCGATATCGTAACCCACTCACCATTAGGTATGGAGAACCGCTCTCGAGTTGCGTACGTATCAGGATGGGCGTATATGGAATTCCACTGAGGTGCCGAAAGTCCGCCAATTGTCACGAGCAGAGAATTTCCGATACCCATTGACTCTTCGCTAGCAGTAATCGTGCAAAATTGGGATGAACTAAATACTGACGGCAGGTTGAGCGGGTCTGGGAACAGGTTCTCTGTACCCTCACACAGCCACCACGCGCCGTCGCGCACTTCCACGCTCGCCGACGGCACTGGCGCCACCGCCCCATCCGGCGTCCACGCGCCATGCACGCTCGCCACGAGGTCAGGCACTATCGCCTTCATGATGCTTCCTCCCGTGTGTTATCGACGATAAGGCGGATGTCAGGGGAGGGCTTGCCATCTGGCAGGGGGAAGAGCGGAGCGAGTGATGCCGAAAGAGTGTCAACAGCCCGTTCCAAATGGTCGATATGGGAGTTGTAGGTCGCGTTGTAGAGAGGTTCGCCGAGTGTGGACTTCACGTTCTCGATGGGGAGGAAGAGGGGATTGAGGATGATATGCAACAGCTCATGGAGAACGGTATCTCTCAGCTCCTCTGCATCGTCATGATTGACGAATGTGAGATACGCGATCCGTCTCTGGCCTACGGTTCGACATTGGCCAAGAGACTCCATCTCGTCGGATGAGTCCACATGGATACGCCAGTCACGAAGACCTATCTCATCCGCGATTGCTCGTACATATTCCTCGGTCGGAAGCATGGGTCACTCCTCGGCAATCTCATCAGTCGGTCGCCGGTCGGAGAATCGAACTCCGAATCCGTCCTGCAATGGCAGGGGAATGAACCATCCGGGCGATGAAGCGTTGGACTCAGCCGTCATCCTCTCGGGCTTTACTGTTCCTACCGATGCTAGCTATCGGACGCTTCGGAGCATCAGACAGGAGTTGAACCTGCAACCTTGTCTTTACAAGAGACTTGCTCTGCCATTTGAGCTACTGATGCGTTCGATGTCCAACTATCCGGTTGCTTCGCCCCAGTGTTCTTGGCCGGAACGCTGTCTCCGAGTCGCTGGGCGCTCACGCTCGGGACTCTGACTATTCACTGGACATCGGTAGCGGTGCAGGGAATCGAACCCTGGTTGTGAGGGATATGAGCCCTCCAGCACGCCGATCACCGCTGTGCGGCCACGATCTGGAACAACTACCGGTCTGCCTCCGGCAGTGATCGCGGCCAGTCGCGAAACAGCGAAGGTAGGAAATCGCTATCTCACGCGCCCATCATACCACAGATATCGGTATTAATTCCTAGTGTGATACACTCGATCCCAAGGAAAGGGTCCGTCCATGACGACGCAGGCATCCAGAAAGAAAACCAACCGGGATCGCGACGAATACCTCGTCGTTGATGGTGTCGGTATCATCACCCGGAAGATGACCGCAGCCGACTGGTCGTGGCTCCGCGAGAAGCACGCGAAATACCACATGCTTGGCTGGGCCACCAGCAAGAACACGATCAACGCCTACCTGAATCGACAGAGGGAAAAGTCAAAGAGAACCTAACCCCATCGACAAAAGGGATTCACCCCCGGTCATTTACCCAACATGGCGTGGATGAAACAGAGCCACACAAAACCCCGGGTTGCGCGAGCAGAGCCAGTACCGTAGCGGAATCATCATGTCCGTCACCACTCACGGTGAGGGGGAGAATACAAGAGGGGGAGATCAATCCTTCCCTTGAGCACCGTCAGGTGCGTCTCGACGCCTGACAAGGCGGAGCAGCGATGCGAAGCGAGCAAGTTATCCCCGCCACGTCAACGCATTCCCACCCCCAGAACACATCCACATCACTCACCTCCAGCCCAAAACCTCTGACACCGAAAGTTCAAAAACTCCCCCATAGATTCCGGGATGGGTCCCCCCCCACTCATCCACCGATATGTAGGGAAGAAAGGGACCGGGGAGGGTGCGCCTGGGAGGGCGGATCGCGATGGCTGCGGGGATGGAGGGGGATGTAACCACGCGGTCAACAGCGGTGGAGCGGGAGACCGGGGACGATGCAGCGCACCACCACCGAGACCGGCAGCTCGTACCGCACGCCAGCGACAGGGGACGCACGCGGGCCGGAGAGTGGGGAAGGTCAATGCGTCCTCAATGCGTGCAGCGTGTACCATGCATCGCCATGTTTCGCGTACTATCCTGGCCTACCGATCGCCCAGGACGCCACCGATCCCCGATATGGAATGACAAGAGGCCGAGTTGAGTCGATTCGTGTCAGGTTGGTGCATACAAAACGTACTGGGCAATACATGAAGTCGGTATGTATTTATATTGACAAATACCGAGTATGGCCCTAACATGGGTACATACACACATGAGGAGGGCAGGAGCCCACGCAGTGATACACAGGGAGTTTCCACAATGGCCACGCAGATCAACTACAACGACCGCGGACATCTCGTTGCCTTCGGCGTCAACATGGGGACGATGGTCAAGACCGAGGCAGAGCGCCAATGGGATGGAGACATGTACGAGCGGCAGCGAAACGAGTACCTCGACCGTGCTCGCGTCCACACCGAGAAGGTCGCCGACATGCAGGCTCATCCGGTCAAATATTGGGGTCTGTACGGTGTCATGGTTGAGGATCACATCGAGTATCACCGGCAGGAGGTAACCGCCTACGTGAAGCTGGCTCGCAAGGCCAATCGCGTATCCCTCGCCAATCGCTATCTCCGACGCCACGGCATCCACACTCGACCGCACGTCTAGGCCACACGCAAGGATAACCGGATGTCCCCCCTGAGGAGGAACGAGCCATGACACTTCTTGAAAAGGATCGAAAGATCGAGGCCTATCGTGTTCTGGAGGCAATGGGTGAAACCGCCGACTACTACCACAGCCTTGCCCGTCTCTACCGTATCCACCTGCAAGATGAGGAGCAAGCTCGGAAGTACGACAAGCACGCCAGAGCAACCGAGCAATCACTTGCTACGCGCGCACACGAATTTGTCGCACAGCGTGCCATCACGAAAGCTCAGGCTATCTCCGCAGGCATCACCGCTAATCGACACCGCGCTTTGATGAATGCTGCGAAGAACTTTTCGGAATGGCATCCCGGAGTCATCAAGTAGAAGCACACCATCGGGCAGGAGATCACACAGTCTGCCCGGCCACCACAAGGGAGAACCATGACCACAAGAGAAGTCCTGGATAAGTGGCACATCGACGATGATGACGCATGGAGAATCTATCGCAGCACAAACACCATCCCCGATAACTTTGACCGCATGGTTGCCCGCCGGTATCAGGTCGCCGACCTTTTGAACTATCGAGGTATCCCATTCAACTCGTTCGTGCTCAACGATGAGACGGTAGATATCGACAAGGCCATTACTGATATCGGATGGGAAATGCGCGGTGTTCGCGCCACCAAAGGGAGGAGATAAACCCATGACACCACGCGAATACACCGACCTGGCGACCGAGTACATGCAAGCCGGACGAGATGCAGACGCTGACGTGTGCCGGATCATGGCCGAGGAGGCCCAAAGGCTCGCCCGCTACCTCGCATCAGGGCCAATCGACGACAACGAGGCCGACCTGGACCCATCGCCTCCACTCAGGAGCTATCAGGTTGTCACGCCAAACGGCACCGCATGGACACTGCCGGGCATCGATCCCGAACCCATGCAACGAGGCGACGCAACCCAATACCGACTCCTGTAAACTACCCGAATACGAGTATGTATCAGGAACATTGTGGGGAGTACATCATGCTCTTCACATCGTAGACAGAGAACAGCGGTCCCCACACACGTGGGGACCGCACAGGTCCACCAGAGCCACTCCAACCAGCCGTATAGTCCTAGACATGTTCAGGATATCGTGTTACCATACTAGTAATGAACACCGATAACATCCAGCATTTCACGCGAAAGGAGGCCCATATCGAAATCGAAGCGAAATTCACTACCTTTCATTCGTAGTTTTACACTAGGAGTTTCCACATGATTACCTACAACGACGTGCACGCATCGCTCAAGCCCGTTCTCGATCAGGCAAAGGCCCATCGCGACGCATGCCGACACCGGTACGAGTCCAGTCCCATCCCGAAAGCCCGTGACGCAATGGAGGAATACATCGCCGCACAGGCTCGCGTCTCCGCCCTTATTGATGCCGGGATTGCGATCACGCTCGGCTCTCCATCCGTTATGGACGCCATGAGCGTCGCTCCGGGAGGTGCGCAATGATCGGATCGGCCATCCCCCAGCCGTCATCCTCGGTCACGGCCCCGTGTCCTGAAATGGAGCCGGGGTACTGGGTCACCTACACCACCACAAACGGATACCGAAGGACCGGCATCGTCGTCTCATGGCAATCGGTCGGCATCGCCATACGGCCTTACCCGGAGGCGGCCCCCCTGTTCCTGCCATGGCACCGCATCACGAGCATCTGTGCGGGAACCCACGGCGCGACAGGCATCGAAGACTAAAGGACGGGAATCATGGTTGCATTGCTTCATCCCAGCGAGATCGAACACGTGGCAAGCATCGATCACGAGGCGTTGGTCTCTCGATTCTTCCAGCACCGGCCACGGGTATACGCACCGGTCGGCGAGGACGAATCCGAACCCATTTGCCACAACTGCCACGATAGCGGGATCAGGGACGTGAAGGGCGATGGCCACGACGGATACACATGGTGTCATTGCCACGAAGGACGACGACTCCACGCCATTGAAACCCTCCACCAATGCGACAACTACGACCGGATGGAGCTTGGTCGTATTCAGGGAGCGTGGTAATGATCACCGACTTCATGTTTTGGGAGCCATCCGAGCACAACCTCAGCCAGATCTTCCGCGAGGCATTGCAGGAGGAGGACCGACAACGGTTGGCGTTTACTGGATGGACGATCCCCGTGGATATTGTCGAGTCATCCCCATCTTCTCCCCTGTGGGCAATGATCGCCCTCTATGAGCCCACACCGCAGAAAATCACGCTTCACCCTGAACGAGATGCAGAGGCGAACGCGCTGATCTCCGAATGGGTGAGGTACGGCATGGTCGGTCGCCTGGTCAAGTACGGAGATGGACCGCTCACGGTTGAGTATTGCCCCATGGAAGAGGACGGCACATGGGGCATCACCTGGTACAAGGATTCGCCGTCATGAACGATCAGGCCACACAAACGCTACCGGAACGACCCATCGGGCCGCAGGGAATCATCATCGAAAAGCGGCTATCAGAGATCGGCATGAGTCGGTACGCCCTTGCCAAAAGGGTCGGCGTCACCCACCCGTACATGATCGGTGTCGTTCGTGGAGATCGCCGTCTCACCAAGCCCGAAACCATCGCCAAGACGGCAGAGGCCCTCCAGACCGACACCGATCAGTTCTACATCGCCATCGACCGACTACCGCCAGATATCGTCGAGGGGACCGTGCGCCATCCTGACTTGGTTCCTCTGATTCGCCGCATGATCCGAAGGAAGGACGAGCAATGAGCTGGCCGGAAACCGTCATTATCTGCGTCGCCATGATCTGCACGACCTCCTTGACAATGGTCTACCTCTGGGCGAATCGCACAGTCCGTCGCATCAATATCACGCGAACAGCCGCATACGATCAGGGAGCTAACGATGAGTAATTTCAAGCCCACCGACAATCATATTTGGGAACTCAGCGGCGAGACGAAAGTCGAGTTCGGCATCACGTTCCATCGAATCAAATTCCGTGACACCTCCGCTCTCGGAGGCTGGGTTGAGAACCCTGAGAAGATCAGCCCGACCGCCCGTGTGTCCGGGGACGCCCATGTGTACGGGAACGCCTATGTGTCCGGGAACGCCCATGTGTCCGGGAACGCCTATGTGTCCGGGAACGCCCATGTGT